>Ga0075160_10000180_pt1 | contig 39568 bp, 35 predicted proteins | sample JI91814C2DNA_FD_70969 | JGI IMG/M metagenome (GOLD analysis project Ga0075160, IMG submission 70969) | Wastewater effluent complex algal communities from Wisconsin, to seasonally profile nutrient transformation and Carbon sequestration -... | ecosystem: Engineered > WWTP > Effluent > Algae... | reverse complement strand
CTCGATGTCGGCTCATCACATCCTGGGGCTGTAGTCGGTCCCAAGGGTATGGCTGTTCGCCATTTAAAGTGGTACGCGAGCTGGGTTCAGAACGTCGTGAGACAGTTCGGTCCCTATCTGCCATGGGCGTTGGAGATTTGAGAGGGGCTGCTCCTAGTACGAGAGGACCGGAGTGGACGAACCTCTGGTGTTCCGGTTGTCACGCCAGTGGCATTGCCGGGTAGCTACGTTCGGAAGCGATAACCGCTGAAAGCATCTAAGCGGGAAGCGCGCCTCAAGATGAGATCTCCCGGGGCACAAGCCCCCTAAAGGAACGATGAAGACTACGTCGTTGATAGGTCAGGTGTGTAAGTGCAGCAATGCATTGAGCTAACTGATACTAATGATCCGTGCGGCTTGACCATATAACCTCAAGTTGCTTTAGTCACGACAACACGTCGAATGAAATCCAAATAGCAATCTACTTCCCAAGACCTTATGAGAGACAGGCGCCACTCCTATTTTTATAGGTATGAGCGACGCTCCAACCGTCTCCCTGGTGAAATTAGCGCTGTGGAACCACCCGATCCCATCCCGAACTCGGAAGTGAAACGCAGCTGCGCCGATGGTAGTGTGGCTTAAGCCATGCAAGAGTAGGTCATCGCCAGGGTCTTTACCCAAAACGCCATCTCCGCAAGGAGGTGGCGTTTTTCTTTATGCGAATCGCAGTGGTGCCGTGGACGGTTCCGATCATCCTGATCAGCCTGCGGGCATGGATGCGGTGCTTGGGCGGATTCTCTGAAGCATCCGGAGATCGATACTTCCGTTCAGCGCCTCATGCGTGACGTGCAGCCAGGGCTTGTCGAAACCGACACGCGCCGCCAGCAATGTATTCGCCGAACGATCACACGCCCTGTCTTGTCTTCTGCGGTCAGCGACACCATGTCTAACGAAGCAGTTACTGGACATGACAGATGATTGTGCAAAAAATATGTAAAAACAGTGACTTGGAAGAATGCGGACACGATGACTGTTCCACGCACGAAACAATGGAACTCCTTAATCGATTAGCAGTCCAACCCCACGACTGCTAAAATGATCCCTATGAACCAGACCTCTGCAACCACCGCCATGGTGGCAAACAACCTGCCCATCCCCAGTGCGCTCGGCTCGCTCGATGCCTACATCGGTGCCGTGCACCAGATCCCGGTGCTGACGGTGGACGAAGAGCAGGACCTGGCGCGCCGCTTCCGCGACGACGAAGATCTGGATGCCGCGCGCGAGCTGGTGCATTCGCACCTGCGATTCGTCGTGCACGTGGCCCGCGGTTATAACGGTTACGGTCTGCAGCTGGGCGACTTGATCCAGGAAGGCAATATCGGCCTGATGAAGGCGGTCAAGCGCTTCGATCCTGAAATGGGCGTGCGCTTGGTCAGCTTCGCCGTGCATTGGATCCGTGCCGAAATGCATGAGTTCATCCTCAAGAACTGGCGCATCGTGAAAGTCGCCACCACCAAGGCGCAGCGCAAGTTGTTCTTCAACCTGCGCAAGTCGAAGACGCGACTGGGATGGATGAATGATGCGGAAGTCACCGCCGTGGCCGCCGACCTCAACGTGTCCAAGCGCGAAGTGCTGGAAATGGAATCGCGTCTTTCGGGCCGTGATATCGGTTTCGACGCGCCGTCCGATGAGGACGATGACCACGCGCCGCCGTCACCGGGCGCTTACCTCATGACCCAGGACGAAGATCCGTCGCAGGCCTATGAGCGTGCCGACAGTGAAGGCAATGAGCTCGAGCTCTTACGCGAAGGCATGGCCGGGTTGGACAAGCGCTCGCGCGACATCGTCATGCGCCGTTGGTTGGATGATGACAACAAGGTCACGCTGCAGGAACTGGCCGACGAGTACGGCGTCTCGGCCGAACGCATCCGCCAGATCGAGGCCAATGCGTTGAAGAAGATGAAGGCGTTGTTCGCTGCCTGATGTCGGCTAGCAAATGATCAAAAAAGGCCTGGTTTCCAGGCCTTTTTTCATTTTCAACCGCAAGCAACCCAATCATCAAGTCGCAAGAATCGGATATCGCAGCGTGGGAGCGGCTGGGAGGATGTGTACTCCTAAACCTGCGGAGTTCCCCATGCAATTCCAGATCAGCGCGCTGCCCATTTCATCATTTAAGCCTTTGTTTGCGCTCTCCGATGCTGAGCTAGCCATGCGCAATGCTCGCAGCGTCGTTGCCGATGGACGCCCTGTATATCCTTGTCGCGTCAGTCTGCAGGACGCATCCGACGGGGAGAGGTTGCTGTTGCTGCCTTATGCACATCACGCGGTGGAAACGCCTTATCGCGCCGCGGGGCCTATCTATGTGCGCGAAGGTGCCAAGCAGGCTATGCCGATGGCCGGCGAGATCCCGGAGCTCCTGCGCCGCCGCGTGCTCTCACTGCGTGCTTATGACGCGGACGGCATGATGGTGTGGGCCGAGGTGGCGCCTGGTACGGAAACCGAACAGGTGCTGGAGCGTTTATTTGCTATATCCCGTACTTCGTATGTGCATATCCATTATGCGCAGCCCGGTTGCTACGCCTGTCGCGTTGATCGCGCCTGATCACCTTCATCGCGGCCCAGGATAATGCGTGCGCCGCGTTGGTAACTCCAATACGCCCAGGCCCAGTTGAGCAACACGACCAGGCGGTTACGGAAGCCGATCAGGAAGAATACGTGCGCGCCCAGCCAGAACCACCAGGCCAACAAGCCGGAAAGTTTCAGGCGCCCGAAATGCACGATGGCTGCCATCCTGCCTATCGTGGCCAGGTTGCCGAAGTCCTGGTAGTGGAAAGCAGCTGCCGGCTTGCCGGCCAGGCGCGCGCGGATGACATTGGCGACATGACGGCCCATCTGCTTGGCGGCAGGAGCCACGCCGGGAACAGGTTTTCCTCCCTGCTGCAGCGAAGCCAGGTCACCCGCGACGAAAATATCCGGATGCCCGGGAGTACTGAGATCGTTAAGCACCGGAACACGACCGGCACGATCAAGTGGCACTCCCAGTGATTTCGCCAAGGGTGAAGCCGCTACGCCGGCGGCCCAGACTACGGTACGTGCGGGAAAGAATTCTTCGCCAAGCCGATAGCCCGATTCGTCGATGTCCGTGACGGCAATGCCGGTTGAAACCTCGACTCCGAGTTTCTCCAGCTGCTTCCTAGCTTTTTCCGAAAGATCTTCGGGAAAAGAAGCCAGCACGCGTGGCCCGGCTTCGACCAGGCGCACGCGCGCATCGGAGGGATTGATGTTGCGGAACTCGTTCTTCAGCGTGTGCCGCGCGATCTCCGCCAATGTCCCTGCCAACTCCACGCCGGTGGGTCCGCCACCGACGATGGCGAAACTCAACCAGGCGGCTCGCAGTTCCGGATCAGGTTCCGCTTCGGCACGCTCGAATGCCAGCAGCAGATGCTTGCGCAACTGCAGTGCGTCGTCCAGCGTCTTCAGGCCGGGTGCGTGCCGCGCCCACTCGTCATGGCCAAAGTAGGCATGCGTGGCGCCACTGGCCAACAACAGGTAATCGAAATCCAGCGTGGTGCCATCGTCCAGTGTAACCTGCTTGCCGGTTGGGTCGATGCCGCGGACTTCCGCAAGGCGGACTTCCACATTGCGTTGCTTGCGCAGGATATGGCGAAGCGGGGCGGCGATGTCCGGCGAAGAGAGTCCTGCAGTGGCTACCTGGTACAGCAAGGGCTGGAACAGGTGGTGGTTGCAGCGATCCACCAGGGTGATGCGCACCGGCGTGCTCGCGAGTGCACGGGTGGCCCACAGGCCGGCGAAACCACCGCCGATGACGAGCACATGAGGCAACTGCGATGGATTCATGGCGAGGCTCCTTGGACTTCGTCTTGGTCGATGAGCGAATGCTTGCGCGTGTCCGGCATGTGGATGTACACCAGCAGCGAACAGGCGATACACGCAGTGACATACCAGTAGAAACCGCTTTCGTGGCCGATATCCTTGAACCACAGCGCGACGTATTCGGCAGTGCCACCGAAGATCGCCACGGTCAGTGCGTACGGCAGGCCAACACCCAGTGCGCGTATTTCCACGGGAAACAGTTCAGCCTTCACCACGGCATTGATCGCGGTGTAACCACTGACGATGGTGAGTGCCGCCATGATCAGCCAGAAGGCCTGCATCGTGGTGCTGACGGATTGCAGCTGGCTCAGGATCGGAACGGTCAGCAAAGTGCCCAGGACGCCGAACGTGATCAGGATCGGGCGCCTGCCGATCTTGTCCGACAGCGCGCCGACCACCGGCTGCATCAGCATGTACAGGAATAGCGTGGAGGCATTGAGCAGGCTCGCGGTCTGCGAATCCATGCCCGCGCTGTTGACCAGGAATTTATGCATGTACGTGGTGTACGTGTAGAACGCCAGCGTGCCGCCCATGGTCAGGCCGATGACCGTGAAAATGGCGCTGGGGTGCTGCATCAAGGCGCGTAGCGTGCCTTGCTTCTGTTCTGAATTTCCAGCCGCGCGACGGCGCGAAAAAGATTCGCTTTCCACCATGTTGCGACGCAGCCACAATGCAACCACGGCGGCTAGCGCGCCAATGGCGAAGGGAATGCGCCAGCCCCATTCGCGTAACTGTTCATCGGTCAGGAACACACGCTGCAGCAGGATCAGCACCACCAGTGCCATTAGGTGGCCCATCACCAAAGTCACGTACTGGAAGCTTGACCAGAAGCCACGATGCTCGCGCGTGGCCATTTCGCTGAGATACGTCGCCGACGTGCCGTATTCCCCACCCACGCTGAGCCCCTGCAGCAGCCGCGCCAGCACCAGCAGGATCGGCGCGAAGATGCCGATCGTCGCGTAGCCCGGGGTGAAAGTGATGATCAGCGAGCCGCCGCACATCAGCAGCACCGACAGCATCAGCGCGGCCTTGCGTCCGTGCCGGTCGGCATAGCGGCCCAGCAACCAGCCGCCGAGCGGACGCATGAGGAAGCCGACGGCGAAGATTGCGGCGGTGTTGAGCAGCTGCGAGGTCAGGTCGCCCTGCGGGAAGAACACCTTGGCGAAATAGAGCGAGAACGCGGCGTAGACATACCAGTCATACCACTCGACCAGGTTCCCGACCGAACCGCTGAATATGCTGCGCAGGCGTTGGGCGGGGGACAGCGCACGGGAGGTCTCCATGCGGGGATTGTTTCATGGACCAGCTCGCAGGCATACAACGCAAGCTGTTCAATACAAATCCATCGGATCCACATCCAGTGACCAGCGCACCTTGCGTGCTTCTGGCAGGGCTTGGATCAAGGGTAGTGCGGCGTCGAGGCTTGCGTGCAGGCTGCGACGGTTGGATGCGGAGAGGAGCAGTTGCATGCGGTGCATGCCGGCGCGTTTCTGCATGGGTGCGGGGAGCGGTCCGTGGAAGTTTGGTGAAGAGCGTGGTTCAACGGACTCACCACGGACGGGATTTCCGACATCCCCCTTATGAAGATTGCTTGAAAGGATCGCTTTGGCCGCTTGCAGGAATGCATTCGCTGCGTCCACGTGCTTCGCTTCCGCACGCAGCAATGCCAGGTGTGCGAACGGAGGAAATCCTGCGGCCTGTCGCTGTTCCAGTTCGCTTTCGGCGAAGGCGTGGTAGCCGCCGTTGATCAGCGTGGTGAGCAGGGGATGGTCGGGGTGGTGGGTTTGCAGGCGCACTTCGCCGGGCTTTTGCGCGCGACCGGCGCGACCGGCGACCTGGATCAATTGCTGCGCGAGTTTTTCACCAGCGCGGAAGTCCGACGAGAACAAACCCTCGTCCACGCCCACTACCACCACCAGGGTGAGATGCGGCAGGTCGTGGCCCTTGGCGAGGATCTGCGTACCCACCAGGATGCCGGGCTGGTCGCCGAGCTTTTCCAACAGTCCGGCCAATGCATCGCGTCGCTGCGTGGTGCCGCGATCGATGCGAAGTACCGGCACGTCCGAAAATTTTTCCAGCAGCATTTCTTCCAGGCGTTCAGTGCCGATGCCTTGTGGTTGCAGCGCCAGCCCGCCGCAATCCGGGCATGAGGGTGGCGTGGTCTGGCGCGCGCCACAGTGGTGGCATTGCAGGCGACGGCCACCGCCATGCACGGTGAGCGGCGAATCACATCGCTTGCACTGCGCGCTCCAACCGCAATCGTGGCAAAGCAGGACTGGCGCATAGCCGCGACGGTTCTTGAATACCAGCACTTGTCCACCAGCACTCATCGCATTCGAGATCGCCGTGATGCTCTCCTCCGACAAGCCGGCTTGCAGCGGACGCTTGCGCACGTCGGTGACGCGCACGGACGGTGGCTTGGCGTCGCCGGCGCGCCGTGACAAACGCAGGTGCGCGTAGCGTTCGCTCGCGGCGTTGTGCAGCGATTCCAGCGAGGGCGTCGCACTACCCAGGATCACTGGCACGTCCAAGGCCTTGCCGCGCACCAAGGCGAAATCGCGCGCGTGGTAGCGCATGCCGTCCTGTTGCTTGTAGCTGCCGTCGTGTTCTTCATCGACGATGATCAATCCCGCGTTCGGAAGCGGCGTGAACACCGCCGAGCGCGTGCCTACCGCGACACGCGCCTCGCCGCGCGCGAATGCCGCCCAGCCACGCGCACGTTCGCCGTCGTTCAAGCCGGAATGCAGGGCCAGCACCGGCACGCCCAGGCGCTGGCGGAAACGGGCGAGTGTCTGCGGCGTCAGTCCGATTTCCGGTACCAGCACGAGTGCCTGCTTGCCGCGACGCAGGCAGTCGGCGATGGCGTGCAGGTAGACCTCGGTCTTGCCGCTGCCGGTGACGCCATCCAGCAACAAGGCTGCGAATCCCTGGGTGGAAAGGACCGCATCGACGGCTGCCTGCTGTTCCGCATTCAGCGCGGGCCCGGCTTGCGGTGCAGGCGCCAGCTCTGATGCGGGAATCGCCACGCGCTCGACCCATCCGCGTTTGGCCAGCGCACGCGCCGCGCTGCGCCAGTCGTCCAGGTGCAGATCGAGGCTGTCTTCATCACGTGTCGATACTTGAAGCAACTCGGCCAAGCGTCGTGGTCGCGTGCCGTTGCGGAGCCGTTCCACTTGGCCTTCGGCCTCGGCCGTCAGCCGCCATGCCCACGCATGCGTATCCGGTACACGCTCACCCTGGCGCAGCAGCACAGGCAACGCCGTGCCCAGCACTTCGCCCAATGGCGCATGCGTGTAGCGCGACAACCAGCGCAGCGATTCCAGCAGTTCGCCATGCAGCAGGGGTCCGGCATCCGGGAACGCGAGGACCTGGCGCAACTCGGGCGCGTCCTCGGCGGCTGTTCCGATAGCGGCCACGATGCCGGTCAGCTCGCGTGAACCGAAAGGCACCTTCACCCGTCGCCCGATGTCCGTCGCCAGGGGCGTGTGGCCATCGGGTGGCAGGTAATCGAACAGGCGCGGCAGCGGTACTGGCAGCGCGACACGAAGGAGGAAAGGGGCGGGCATCCGCGCCAGTTTACCGATGCGCGCAAGCACCTCGACGACTTGCTGCACTTGCGCGTGATTGTTGTCGCCAGGATGACGAAAACCGCGCAAGTGCCGGTTGTGCATGGAGATTCTCTTTTATCCACATGGTCTGTGGATAAAACTGTGCATCAAACCCATGCTCCACGCTTTCACACCGCTGCGGCGGGCATCATTGCGTGGTTGGCGAAAAAAGCGCCAACCGTATAAATCCTATTTCAATCATGCACTTGGCCGTGAAACACAAATGCAACAAAGCCTTTCATGCTGTCCCCGGACAGGCCCATGACGATCGCGTGACTGCTGTGCACAACCTGTTTTGGGGCAAGGCCCCGAATGTGCCTGAAAAATAGGATTCAACGCATTTGTCAAGCGATTGTGGCGATCCGGCACACGGTCCAGCGCGGCTATGATGCGTCCACCATTCCCCCGGTTTTGCGATGCCCAGCACCCTGAATGACGCCGCGGCTGCGCCTGCCGCACTTTCTGCCTTCCTGCGCGGCGTCGAGCGCCGGGGCGCCCTGTTCGGCGAGTTGCAGTGCGGGGACCGCGAAGTCGGTGACGCCGCCCTGGCCGCGGCCATGCGTGCCTTCCGCAACCATGCCGCTGCCTTGCCCATGGCCGACTGGTCGCAGCGCTTCTGGGCGCTGCTGGTGGCGGCTCCGCCCCTGCGTCGCGATGCGGCGACGGCGCAGTGGCCACCCGATATGCGGGCACTGGTGCATCTGGAGTCCGTGCCGCGCCAGGCACTGTTGCTGCGCCTGGTCGCGGGTTTGCCTGAAACCGAGGCGGCCAAGGTGCTTGGCATCGCCCCGGCGGCGTACCAGGACGCGCTGGCCGCGGCTTGTCCGCGCGATACCGAGGGCCAGGCCGATGCGCTGGCCTGGCGCACGCTGGGGGAAACCATCCAGCAGCAGCTGCGCGACCTGCCGCCGGAGCGCCTTGCCCGCCTGGCGCGCTTGCGCGAGGCCGCCATCACCGGCGTGCGGATCGAACGCGGCGCCACCGCCGCGACGGTTGTTGCCGATGCAGCAACAGGCGGGGAATCCGGCAGGCGGCGTTGGCCGCGGATCGTGCTGGTGCTCGCGGTCTGTGCGCTGGCCTTGGCCGCCACGTGGTGGCCGCAATGGCGTGCCTCCGGTTCGTTCGACCGCGCGCCCGCGCCTGGCGCGATGCGCGTGGATGACGGGGTGGAAATCAGCAGCGAAGCCTTGCCTGCACAACCGCCTGCCGCGACGTTCGATGCGAACACCGCGTTGATCACCCATCCGGATTTCGATTTTGTCCTCGACGACCAGGACGAAGCCATCGCACGTGAAGCGGATTTCTTCGCTTGGTACGGCGCTACAAGGCAGGCCGTGGTGGAAGAAGACAGAGCCACCACGCAGGCCGATCCTGCGGCGCCAACAGACTCGAGGGAAACGTCCGATGCGCAGCTCTGACAGATCGCGCTGGATCGGTGTGGCCCTACTGGCCATGGTCGGGGTGGTGATCGCTGCGCCTGCCATATCGCCAGTCGCCGTGCAGGCGGACATGCAGGAACGCAGCGCACGCCTGCAGGCGATGACGCCGGACCAGCGGAGTAGTTTCCTGCTGCGCCTCGCCGCGTGGGACGCACTGCCGCGCCGTGAGCGCGAAGATCGTCGTGCGCGTTACCAGGCCTGGTTGGCACTGGATGCGGATGAACGCAGCGCACTGCGTGCCATCGCCGCGGAAGTGGCGACCTTCCCGCCCGAACGCCAGCAGGCATTGCGTGCGGAATTCGCGGCACTTGATGTAACGCAGCGCCACGGCTGGCGACTCGGGCAGGCCCTCGGTGCGGACTTTGCGAAATTGCATCCGCTGCTGGCCTACGTGCCTGCCGACCAGCGCTCGCCCTTGCTCACCGTGCTGCGTGGCATGGACGCGCAACAACGTGCGGATCTTGCAGTGCTGGCGCAACGCACGCCACCGCAGGATCGCGAAGCTTTACGTGCGGAACTGTTGACGGTTCCTGCGTCGCGTCGGAGTGCTTGGCTGCAGGAGCAGCTGGATCGTTGATCGATACAGCAATGACTCGACTCTTAAACCCGTTCGTGGTGAGGCCAGGATCAAGTCCGGGCAGGCTGTGTCGAACCATGCCTTTCGCGGAAATATGAAGTGATGTGGTCTATCGGTCTATCGCAAGAGCGTGGTTCGACAGGCTCACCACGAACGGGATTTCTGGACAGGCTCACCACGAACGGGATTTCTGGACAGGCTCACCACGAACGGGATTTCTGGACAGGCTCACTACGAACGAGATTTTTTGAAAGCCCACTCTGGGTAAAGCTCGCTATCCAAGCCTTCCTTAATCGCCCAAATCACGCAACACGTGGCGGCTTGCGCTGAAGCGGTCGCCGAAACGCGCGATGCCTGCCGCGCGCATGCGCGCCGCGTGTTCGCGCAGGTAGGCATCCAGCGCAGCCTGGTCGGGCAGGGTGTAGTGGGTGCGGAATACCACCCGTCCGGCGTCCTCGATATCCAGCACTTCCAGGATGCGCGCATCGGTAAAACCCGGAAGTTCCAGCATGTCCTGCACGTGCACGATCAGCCATGCGCGGAAATCGTCCGCGATCGCGTGCTCCACGCTCAGGTTTACTTCGTAGATCAGCGCCATCCGGCGTAGACTACGCGGCCTGCCAACCCGGTGCCAGCGCGTGTGCGCGACCGCAGTTGGATGATGATGAACCCATGGCTTCCCCCACCCCCCAAGCCCCACGCTTCGGCACTGAAGTGCGCACCACGGCAACGCTCGCGCTGCCCCTGGTGCTGGGCCATGTGTCGACCGGGCTGATCGGCTTCGTCGACAACGTCATCGCCGGCCACCACGGCACGCAAACACTGGCGGCGGTGACCATCGGCACCGCGCTGCTGTGGTTGCCGATGATGGTGCCGATCGGCACGCTGATCGCGTTGACGGCTTCGGTATCGCAATTGAACGGCGCCGGACGTCGCGATGAAATCGGCCCGGTGTTCCGCCAGGCCTTGTGGTTGTCGCTGGGGCTGGGCGCCTTGATGTTCGCCTTCCTCAGCCTGGCACCGCATGCGCTGGGGCCGTTCGGCATTGCGCCCGACATCATCCCCGGCGCAACCGGCTTCCTGCATGGGATCCGCTGGGGCGTGCCGGCGTTGACGCTGTTCTTCTGCATGCGCTACCTCAGCGAAGGCATGCACTGGACCTTGCCGACCATGCTGCTCGGCTTCGGTGGCTTGCTGCTGCTGGCACCCTTGGGCTACGCGTTCGCGTTCGGTCGCTGGGGCGCGCCGGAACTGGGTGCGGCCGGATTGGGCGTGGCCTCGGCGATCATGATGTGGGCGCAGGCCATCGCCTTCGCGGTGTACCTGTGGAATGCAAAACGTTTCGCCGAACTGAAACTGTTCGCCCATTTCGATCCGCCGCGTGCTGCCGACATCGCGCAACTGTTGCGTACCGGCCTGCCCATTGGCGTGACCGTGTTGATGGAAGGCAGCCTGTTCATCGTGACCGCGCTGCTGATCGCGCGATTGGGCGCCGTGCCTGCCGCCGCGCACCAGATCGCGATCAACGTGTCGGCGCTGTGTTTCATGATTCCCATGGGCATTGCCGAAGCCACTACCGTGCGCGTGGGCCATGCGATGGGCGCCGGCGATCCGCACGGCATCCGTCGCGCCGCGCACGCCGGCTACGTCATCGTGCTGGTGACCCAGGCCCTGTCCGCCACGGCCTTGCTGCTGGGCCATGACGCGGTGGTGGCGCTGTACACGCGCGACGTGGCGGTGGCGGCGCTGGCCGGCAACCTGCTGCTGTACGCGGCCGCGTTCCAGTTCCCGGACGGTGTGCAGGTGCTGTCGGCGGGCGCGCTGCGTGGGCTCAAGGACACGCGCGTGCCGATGTGGCTGGCGGTCGTGTCGTATTGGGGCCTGGGCATGCCGCTGGGCATCGGCCTGGGCCTGGGGCTTGGCTGGGGGCCGCAGGGCATGTGGATGGGCCTGATCCTGGGCCTGACTGCGGCCGCGGTGCTGCTGGCGGCACGCTTCCAGCGCAGCAGCAAGCGCTTGCTGCCCGCAAGGCGGTAGGAGCGCCCCATGGGCGCGAGCTTTTCGATCCAACCCGGGAAAAGCAAAAGCTCGCGCCCATGGGGCGCTCCTACCCAACGCGTGTGGCTGAATGGCTGGTTTTCAACTAATGACTAAAGGGGCATGAAAGCGGTGCGGCCAGCCGCTAAGCTGGCCTCAGTTATCCGGAGCCTGCCCCCATGAATCAACCTGTCCGTCGCGGTCCCATTGCCGCCTTCTTCGTCGGCCTGTGGAACGTGATGAATTTCACCCGCAGGTTGATCCTCAACGTCCTGTTCTTCGGCCTGCTGTTCCTGTTCCTGGTCATCTTCGTCGCCGCCATGGGCGGCATGATGGCCAGCGGCAAGGGTGGCAAGCCGCTCGACACCCGCACCACGCTGGTGATCGCGCCGGAAGGCCGTCTGGTTGAACAATTCAGCGTCGATCCGATCCGCCGCGCGCTGGCCAGGGCCATGGGCGACAAGAGCGCCGAGGAAATCCAGCTGCGCGACCTGGTCCGCGCCATCGACGCCGCCAAGGACGACAAGAACATCGAGCGCATGCTGTTGCGCGTCGATGGACTGCAGGCCAGCGGCTATGCCTCGATGCGCGAAGTGGCGGCGTCGCTTGCGCGCTTCAAAGCATCCGGCAAGCAGATCGTGGCCTTCGGTGAAAACCTGGAGCAGTCGCAGTACCTGCTGGCCGCACAAGCCAACGAGATCTACATCGATCCGATGGGCAGCATGCTGCTGGAGGGACTGGGTCGTTACCGCCAGTACTACCGCCGCGGCCTGCAGGAAAAGCTGGGCGTGGACGTGCACCTGTTCCGCGTGGGCGAATTCAAGTCCGCCGCCGAACCTTACATCCTTGATGCCGCTTCGGCCGAATCCAAGGAAGCCGACCTGTACTGGATGAATGACATCTGGGCGCGCTACCTGCAGGACATCGCCACCGCCCGCAAGCTGACCCCGGCGCAGCTTGCGGCCGGCATCGACACCATGCCCGAAGGCATCGCCGCCGCAGGCGGTGACCTGGCCAAGTTCGCGCTGCAGCAGAAGCTGGTCGACGGCCTGAAGACGCAGGAAGAGCTGGAAACCCTGCTGGCCGAGCGTGGCGTGGCTGACGAAGATGCCGAAGGCGGCTTCCGCAATGTCTCCATGGATGCTTACCTGATGCAGCACGATGCCAAGCACCTGGTGCTGGGCGATGCGCGTCCGCAGGTGGCCGTGGTCGTCGCCGAAGGCGAGATCACCGATGGCGAGCAACCGGCCGGCACCGTCGGTGGCAAGTCCACCTCCGCGCTGTTGCGCGAAGCGCGTGACGACGACGACGTGAAGGCCGTGGTTCTGCGCGTGGATTCACCGGGCGGTGGCGTGTATCCATCGGAAGAAATCCGTCGTGAAGTCGCCGCACTGAAAGCCGCCGGCAAGCCGGTGGTGGTGTCGATGGGCGACCTGGCGGCTTCGGGTGGTTACTGGATTTCGATGAACGCCGATCGCATCTACGCCGATCCGTCCACCATCACCGGTTCTATCGGCATCTTCGGCCTGATTCCCAATGTCACCCGCACGCTGGACAAGATCGGCGTCACTACCGACGGCGTCGGCACCACGCGCTTCGCCGGTGCGTTCGACATCACCCGGCCGATGGATCCGGCGGTGGGTCGCGTGATCCAGTCGGTGATCGACAAGGGCTATGCGGACTTCACTGGCAAGGTCGCCGCGGCACGCAAGAAGCCGGTGGAAGACGTTGATGCGGTTGCGCGTGGTCGCGTGTGGAGCGGTGCACAGGCGAAAGAACGTGGCCTGGTGGATGAGCTGGGCGGCTTCGATGCCGCGGTCGCCGATGCCGCTGCACGCGCCAAGCTGGGCAAGGCCGGCGATTATCGCGTGCGTTACGTGGAAAAAATGGTCACGCCGTTCGCGCAGTTCATGAGTGGCTTCGCCAGCAGCAACATGGGCGCCGCGCTGTTGAGGGATTCGGATTTCGCCCGCGCGCTGCTTATCAAGACCATGCCGGAAACCGAAGCCCAGCTACGCTTCGTGCAGTCAGCCGCCACCGATCGCAGCGGCGCACCAGTGAAGACCCTGGTGTATTGCTTCTGCGGGCTGTGAGGCTGGCAGTAGTGGCTAGAGGAGTACGGAGCCCAGCGCTCCGTGCGAGCGAAGGAAGCAGCATCAAGGAAAAGTGACGTCATCCCAGCGAACGCTGGGACCCATCTTGATTTTCGTTTCGAAGGCAAAGATCAAAATGGATCCCAGCGTTCGCTGGGATGACGTCGCTTTTTTTTTCGAGAAACAGCAATCGAGGCGTCAGCCCCGGCCAGATATCAATTCGAAGCCGCTTCGGTTCCGGCGTCCTGCTGGGCCGCAGTTTCCCTGACGTATGCTCGTTTGCCTTCATCTTGTCCGCGGCTGATTGCATCGCGTGGGGTGGTGAGGTGGCGTGGCTCCAATCGTCCGCTGCAGTTTCGGATTCTTTGGCCGCAACAAGTACGCGTTGGCTGCGTGGCCTCACATTAAAGCGGGCATCCGAGCACGTTTCGGATATATTCGGACTTGCCTGCCGGCCTTTACGGGTCGACTCATTTCAGCGATGGGGGAATGCCATGCGTTTAATCCTGATGTTATTTGCATCGATGGTTCTATCTTCTGCCGCACACGCACAGAATCCAGCAAGCGTCAGAAGTCCAGAGCAACTCCCATCTGCTCCCGCGCAGCATGAAAGAATGAGGAACCTGACGGAGACTTACCAGAGAGGCGATCAGGGTAATACGCAACAAACTGCCGCCTTGAAGAATCAATGCATGGCTGTTATCGCGGTCGATCCCTACTGCGCTTGCCTGCAATCAAAGCTTCCGAACTCCATGGGCTTCGATAGTTATGTGACGATCCTTTCGAGGTCAAAGGAAGAAAACAAGTACAGCCGCCTCAATGCGGACGCGAAAAAGGTTTACGACGCAATTCCAAAAGTGCGCGATTTTTGTGCGGCTAAACTGGCTGTCGCGCACTGACGGCCGCACCAAGACTTATTCCTTTTAGTCTTTGACAAGGCAAGGACGCTGGACCCCGACTTGCGTCGGCATGGCCACTTGGCCCTGTCTGGCGACGTCAGCTTGAACAGGCTTTCAATTCGCAGCCGCGTCAATCTCGGCCTGCTGCTTGTCCGCCGCTTCCTGCACCGTGTCCTCGACCGCATTGGCCTTGTCGATGGGTGCCTGCATCGCGTCGCGCAGTTCCGTGGCTTCGGCCGTTGCCTGCGGCTTCGGGGGTTCGTCGGTGGGTGGCGGCTCCGGCTTGCACGCGGAGAGGCCCAAGCCCAGCACGGTCAGGCAGGTGGCGCGCAGCAGCATGTTCATGGTGGCAACCTTCGCGGGGACGTGGCGTAATGCTACGCCTGTAGGCACGGGACGACACCATGGCACCCTACCGCTGGCGGCTGGATGGACAACGCGCACTGATCACGGGTGCCAGCGCCGGCATCGGCTTGGCCATCACCCGCGAACTGCTGGGCTTTGGCGCCGACGTGATGCTGGTGGCGCGCGATGCGGACGCGCTGGAAGTGGTGCGTGATGAACTGCTCGACGAATTCCCTGATCGCAGCATCCACGCCATGGCCGCCGATGTGGCCAACGATGAAGACCGTCGCGAAATCCTCGACTGGGTGGAAGACCACGCCGACGGCCTCAACCTGCTGGTCAACAACGCCGGCGGCAACCTGACCAAGGCCACCGTGGATTACACAGAAGAAGAATGGCGCGGGATCTTCGAGATCAACCTGTTCTCCGCCTTCGAACTCTCTCGTTACGCCCATCCGCTGCTGACGAAACATGCCGCATCCGCCATCGTCAACGTGGGCAGCGTGTCCGGCATCACCGCCGTGCGCAGCGGTGCACCCTATGGCATGACCAAGGCGGCCTTGCAGCAGCTCACCCGCAACCTGGCGGTGGAATGGGCGGAGGACGGCATCCGCGTGAATGCCGTCGCGCCGTGGTACATCCGCACGCGGCGCACGTCGGGGAAACTCGCGGACGTGGATTACTACGAAGAAGTGATCGAGCGCACGCCGATGCGGCGCATCGGTGAACCCGAAGAAGTGGCCGCGGCAGTGGGTTTCCTGTGCCTGCCGGCCGCGAGCTACATCACCGGCGAATGCATCGCGGTGGATGGTGGCTTCCTGCGTTACGGATTTTGACCAGCTTGCCAGAGGGGATCTATCCGAGTCATTTGAACTCCATCGGCACCGCAACTGTCATTCCACTTTTGAGGGTCCAGTCGCGCGACAGTGATGATTCCATCCCACGACCAGGCGGCCAGTACGCCAGTGGTTGTATCTAACAGATCTATGTCTACGGGAAAATTATTTGCCAGCGGCTCCATGTGTATTTTTTCGCAATAGTGGCCGGTTCGCAGATCAATCGAAGAGAGTACGAGCTGGGCACCGTTCACTCCATCGCGGACCCAGCCAACGAATACTGCACCGCCATGCATCAGTGGAGACGACGTCGAATCAGCAAGCATTGCCCCAATGGCCTCTCCAAGGACATGTGCGCGTGCCTTGCGGTCATCCAGGTTTACCTGCAGGACACCAAAATCTCCGCGGAACGATGAGGAATTTCCTTCGCACTCTTCCATTACTCCCGTTTTTTTGAACTTGCCCTTGCATAGCTTGCCTACGGAAACCACGAAGTCATCTCTGATGTCCAGTCGTGTAAAGCCGGATGGATTGATGGACCAGCCATCCCAATCGATGTCGAACTCCCGCACGCCTTGGCTGCTGTATCGACGCAAAGCGGGGGATAGATCGTGTTGGTCGACCAGTGTCCAGATCGAAGAGGATGTTTCGCCAGTAATGGCCAGAAAATCTATTTCATCCCGGTGCTTGTCAAGTATCCGGTATTGCGCTGGATTGATTGGAAAGACTTTCAGCCATGCACGGCTGCAATCGATGGGCTGGCGTTTTGAAATGGCCAGGTCTTCGACTTCCAGGGTAACGAAATAGCAATCCTGTGAATCGTCGGAATGCATCTTTCGGCCGCACTGATCGATTTCATCGTCCGGATCATAGTCAACGCAGGAAAAATAGACCGTTGCCATGCCATCGCCATCGCCAGCCACAAGGAATGGCCGATTGTCTCCCGGTGGATCGCTACTCGCCGCCACCGGTAATGCACAGCTGACTAAAAGCAAGGCCAGAGACCAAAATCTTGCTAGGGCGATACTTTTTGAGAAACAACTATTTCGCACCGCAGTCGCTCTCTTGCCAGATCTTCTGCGCACGCTCGAACTCGGCCTTGTTCTTTTCCGCGCTTTCCGCACGGGTAAAACGAAACGCGACTTCGGTTTCATCGCGGCGCTTCTTCCATGCATCGCACAGTCCACCATCGGGTACGCGCGCGCAGACATCCTTGACCACTTCGCAGGCTTCACCCGCGCCCAGTTCCGGATTGCCGTTCAGGCCAACGGTGCGCAAGGACACGCAACGTGATTGCGGTTCCTCGTTCTCCGTGATGTAGGTGTCCTTGTCGTAAGTCGTGCACTGGAACAACACCGGCGGCGGCAAGCGTTGGCTCTCCACCGGTTTTGCTTCGGTGTCGGTGTAGCCAGTCGTGAACTTCTGCTTCGGTTCCGGGGCTTGTGGCGCGGGGTCGACCGGTGCAGGCGGCCTCGGCGTGACAGGGGCAGTCGAAGCGCCCGGCACGGTGTTGACGCTCTGCACGACTTTCTTCACCTGCGTGTCGCCCTTGGGGCAGGGCATGTTCTGCAGCGTCAATGCGCCGCTTGCGTCGGTGCAGCGGTAGAACACCACTTCATCGGCAAAGGCCGCCAATGGGCAGGCCATCAGCGTGATCAGGACGATCCACGGTTTCATCATGCGCGAGGCCTTGGTCAATGGTCGCAATCGCTGGAGATACGCGCATCGATGCCGCGTTGCTCCAGTTCCAGGTCACGCCGCTCGCTTTGCAGGGCGCTGTTGTAACGGCGGATGATTTCATATCGGCGGTCGGAAAGTCGCGCGCAGACTTCCTGTTGCGGCAATGCGTGACACTCGTCGCGGACCCAGACCTCCGCGCCGCGCAACAGGTTGCCCGTCGGAATGGCTTGGCCGCGAGGGTTGGCGCTACCCCTGCCATCGTCCCAGCGCTGGTAACCGGCTGCCCAGGCGGGGACCAGGCGCGGATTTCCTTCGCCGTTGTCGCTGGTGTAGCGGTCGCCGTCGCCGGTCACGCACTCGTACATGGGTCGCGGCGCGTTGCGGTAGATCACCTGTACTTCCCGCTCTGGCGGATCCACTGATGATGGCGGCACCGGCCCAGTAATGGTTTCGGCGACGGGTGCAGGGTCCTTGGGACGTTGCATCGACCGGACTTCCTGCGACTCCCCTTTTTGGCATGGTGAATCGCGCAAGGTGATCTTGTGGCCTGGCCCCACGCAGCGATAAATGGTGAGTTCCTGGCCGGCGGTAAGCGCGGGAAACAGGATCAGCAACGTCAGCAGGATCAAACGGGTCGACATGTGCGCATCTTGCGCGCATCGGCTGGGGCGGAAAAGGGCCGCGGCCGGCCTGTTCAGAGTCTCAGGGCTACGCCGGTGAGTGCATCACGGATCACGGTCGGTGCAGGCAGGCCGCCGGTTTCGCCGTGCACATGGCCCGCTACCGCTGCGAGCACCGCCGGATCCAATCCTTCGCGGCTGCGTGGCGCGTCCTGTCCGCTCAGGTTGGCGCTGGTGGATACCAATGCGCCTCCGAATGCATTGCAGAGTTCGATCACGGTGGGATGCGCGCTGATGCGCACGGCGATGCCGTCATGCGCGCCGGTGATCCAACGCGGGGCATCGCGAGTGGCGGGCATCACCCAGGTGTGTGGGCCGGGCCAAGTGGCCAACACCGCAGCCAGGTTGTCGGTGGGCACGCTGGCCAGTTCCAGGTACGGGCGCAACTGGTCCAGGTGCGAAGCGATGAGGATCAGGCCCTTTTCCACCGCGCGCTGCTTGATGGCGAGCAAGCGCAGCACGGCGTCTTCATTGCGCGGATCGCAACCCAGGCCCCACACGGCTTCGGTGGGGTAGGCGATGACGCTGCCGGATTGCAGGGCGATGGCGGCTTCGGGGATGGGGAGCAGAGGTGAGGTCATGGGGCGTGCTTTCACGAGCGATTTTCAGTAAGCGAGCACTGCTCGGAATCTTTCAGATCGTCATGACCAACCATTCGGTTGTTGACGACCCCGCGAAGGCGGGAATCCAGGGACTTTCGCTTTTTCTGTAGCGTGACCGCAAGAGCAAAGTCACTGGGTTCCCGCCTTCGCGGGAATGACGACTGATGTTGTTCGGCTTTCTGTCCGTGGAACGTGTTTTGATCAAGCGATATGAATGCTTGGAGGGATTCGATCGCTTCCTATGGGTTCCTACTTCACCGCCTTCACGATCCGCCGCTTCCCAATCTCGATGTTCGCGGCCGGCGTCAGCAATGACTTGGCTGGCTCCACCACGGGGGCGATGGCTTTCTTCGCCGCCACTTTCTTGACTGCGGTTTTCTTCGCCGCGGCCTTTTTCGTCGTCGCTTTCTTGGTGGCTTTCTTGGCGGCCACCTTCTTCGGTGCCGCTTCTTTCTTCACCGCGACTTTCTTGACGGCAGCTTTCTTGCCGAAACCCTTGCGCATCGGCTTGCCGGTTTCTTCCATCAGCTTGACCACTTCCTCCAGGGTCAGCGATGCCGGCTCGCGGTCCTTGGGCAGGATCTTGCCGTTGAGCTTGCCGTCGCTGAGGTAGGGACCGTAGCGGCCGTTCAAGACCTGGATCTCGCTGCCTTCGAATTCCTTGATGATGCGATTGCGGGCGATCTCTTCCTTTTCCTCGATCAGGAACACCGCGCGCGCCAGGTCGATGGTGTACGGGTCGTCTTCCTTCTTCAGTGACGCGTACACGCTACCGCGCTTGGCGAACGCGCCGAAGCGGCCGATGCCGACGCTGACTTCTTCCTCCTTGTCCTGGCCCAGCTTGCGCGGCAGCTTGAACAGCTCCAGCGCATCCTCCAGGGAAATCGTGTGCATGCTCTGGCCGGGACGCAGCGAGGCGAAGGTCGGCTTGTCCTCGGCGTCTTCGGCGGTGCTGCCGATCGCCGCATAGGGTCCGTAGCGGCCCAGGCGCACGCTGACCGGCTTGCCGGTCTTGGGGTCGGTGCCCAGTTCGCGCGCGCCGGTGGCCTGGCTGCGGTCCACCGATTCCATCTTGTCGTCCACCATTTCCTTGAATGGCGTCCAGAACCGTTCCATCAACGGCACCCAGTCCTCTTCGCCACGCGACACCGCATCCAACTCGTCCTCGAGCTTGGCGGTGAAGTCGTAATCCACGTACTGGGTGAAATGCCCGCTGAGGAAGTTGCTGACCGCGCGGCCCACGTCGCTGGGCTTGAAGGCGCGGCCTTCCATTTCCACGTACTTGCGGAAGATCAGCGTCTGGATGATCGAGGCATAGGTGGACGGACGGCCGATGCCGTATTCCTCCAGCGCCTTCACCAGCGCCGCTTCGGTGAAGCGCGGCGGTGGCTGGGTGAAGTGCTGGTCGGCGTGGATGCGGTCCAGCGGCACGCGGTCGCCGGGCTTCATCAACGGCAGCTTGCGGCCTTCGTCCTCATCCTCGGCGCCCTTGGTGTCCTTGCCTTCCTCGTACACGGCCAGGAAGCCGGGGTCGATGACGGTGGTGCCACTGGCGCGGAAGTTGTGTTCGCTGCCCGCGGCCAGGTCCACGCTGACGGTGTTCAAGGTGGCCGGCACCATCTGGCAGGCGACGGCGCGCTTCCAGATCAGCTCGTAAAGCTTGCGCTCGTCGTCGGTGAGGTACTTCGCGACCTGCGCGGGCGTGCGCAGCGCGCTGGTCGGGCGCACGGCTTCGTGGGCTTCCTGCGCGTTCTTGGACTTGGTGACGTACACGACCGGCTTGTCCGGCAGCGCGCCAGTGCCGTAGTCGCGCGCGATCACGTCGCGGATTTCCGCCACCGCATCCACCGACAGGCTGACCGAGTCGGTACGCATGTAGCTGATCAGGCCGACGGTTCCTTCGTCGCCGATGGCCACGCCTTCATACAGTTTTTGCGCGACCTGCATGGTCTTGCGCGTGGTGAAGCCCAGCTTGCGCGAGCCTTCCTGCTGCAAGGTGGACGTGGTGAACGGCGGCGAAGGACGGCGCTTGCGTTCCTTGCTGGTTACGTCGGTGACGTGCAACGAACCCTGCGCGGCCTGCTGGATGCGCAGGCGCGCGGCTTCGGCGGTGTCGCCGTCGGTGACGGTGAACTGTTCGAACTTCTGCCCGTCCAGCTTGGTGAGCTTGGCGGTGAAGGCCTGCGACGGATGCGCGCACTCGGCCTGGATGCTCCAGTACTCGCGGGCGATGAAGGCTTCGATCTCTTCCTCGCGTTCCACGATCATGCGCAGCGCGGGCGACTGCACGCGGCCGGCGGACAGGCCGCGCTGCACCTTGCGCCACAACACCGGCGACAGGTTGAAGCCGACCAGATAGTCCAGCGCGCGCCGCGCCTGCTGCGCATCGACCAGGTCGCCGGCGATCTGGCGCGGCTTGGTCATGGCTTCCTTGATCGCGCGCGGGGTGATCTCGGTGAACACCACGCGGTGCAGCGGCTTGTCCTTCAGCAGGCCGCGTTCCTTCAGGATCTCGGCGATGTGCCAGCTGATGGCTTCGCCCTCGCGGTCCGGGTCGGTGGCCAGGAAGATGTCGTCGGCGCCCTTGGCGGCCTTGGCGATGGCGTCGACGTGCTTCTCGTTCTTTTCGATCAGGTCGTAGCGCATCGCGAACTGGTTGTCCGGATCGACCGCACCTTCCTTCGGCACCAGGTCGCGGACATGGCCGTAGGAAGCCAGGACGGTGAAGTCCTTGCCGAGGTATTTGTTGATCGTCTTGGCTTTGGCCGGCGATTCGACGATGAGCAGGTGCTTGGGCATGTCCGGTTGGGTTCAGGCGCCGGTCGGGCCGGCGAGTGTCCTTGAAATGAGGGGGCGGCAGAAGCCAACGCCCGGGGTGTGTGCCCCGGGCGTTCAGGTTCTGCCTATTTATAGTGGAATCACGCCGGATGGGTGCCTGTCAAGCAGGCATTTCCGGCTCGGGCCTCAATTGGCGCCTGAAATCGCCAGTCCCATGACCACGGCGAAGAGCAGGAACAGGCCCACGATCAGCAGCCCGAACACCGCCAGGATGACCACGGTGACCGTGCCCAGCTGGCGGTTCTGCCATTCCGGATGGGCGGTGTAGGCCCATTTGTCCACGACCAGGGTGTCGCAGATCATGTCGTGCAGGCCCTGCTTGCGCTCGGTGAAGGCGGCCATCAGCAGGCCGATGCCCATGATGATGGAGCTCAGCATGAAGCCGAAGTAGCGGCCGACGCCCCGCGCCACGCTGATGCGGGTGCCGTCGGTGCGCACCACCTTGATGCCCACCGCCATCTTGCCCAGCGTGGCCTGCTTGGACGAAGCGTGGAACGCGGCGTAATAGGCCGCGCCCATGGCCAGCGGGATCAGGTACACCGCCAGTATGAAGAGGATGCCGGTGGCACCGGAGAACATGGATTCCGGATTGCTGGCCAAGCTGCCCATGTTCATGCCGAAGAACCCCACCATCAGCACCATCTGCACGATCTGGGTGACGATGCCCACCGCGAAGGCGTCGATCAGGTAGGCGGCCACGCGCTTCCAGAAACCGGCCTGGACCACGTCGCCACCTGCATAGAAGGCTTCGTCCGAAGCCAGGGCTGCCGTAGGCGGGGCGTAGGGCGAGGAAGGGAGCGCGGGTGCCACGGTGGCCGTAGCGGCACTCGGGCCCCAAGCGGTGTCGGATGCGGCACCCGCAATGGTGGAGGCAGCGGCAGGCGTCGCAACCGCTTCAACCGGGTTGTAGAAGATTTCCGCAGGCGCCTGGTGCAGGGCCAGTTCGTCGGTAAAGGCCCGCAGCGGTTGCCACTCGGCCAGTCCGTCGCGCCACACCAGCGTGTCCAGGCGCAGCCGGCCCTGGTGGAAGCGTTGCGTCAGTTCTTCCGCCGTCAGCGGCCCCTGCCGCTGCCGTTCGGCGTCGGCGTAATACCAGTTCGACATGCTGTTCCCCCGTGGAATCAATGCGGACGTTAACGCATGTCATCGGCGCGGCATAGACGCAACGCTTTAGTGTGAGGGAGAGTGCCCTTGTGGGAGGGGCTTCAGCCCCGACGCTTTTCGGCCAAGAGCTGTCGGGGCTGAAGCCCCTCCTGCAGGGGCATTCAAGTGCTTCTTCAGCCGCGGCAAGTCGACGGCAAATACTCGTCGTCGATTTCCGAGCTGCACTGCCACGCGCGGCTGGACGCGTCGTATTCGAACCACACGGCCTTGCCGTCCAGTTTGTCGTTGCCGGGCACGGTCAGCCTGAGCTCGATGCCGCACTGGTCGCTTTCGAACCTGCCCACGGTCGCCGCAGCCACCAACCCGCTCGCGTAGCTTTCGGGCGCGTTGAAGCCACTGTCGTCATTGCTGGGGCAGGCCTGGTGCTGGTCGAAGTGTTCGGCCACGGCGGCCTTGAGCGGTGCCGCGAGCGGCATGGCGGACGCGACCTTGGCGCGCAGGGTGTAGTCCTGGTAGGCAGGCAGGGCAATCGCGGCCAGGATTCCAGCCATGGGAATGAACAGCACCGCCGCCACGATGAGCGCGATCATGCAGCCGGAGAGGCCGGATTTAGGCGGGGCTGAGGCCGGGCGTGCGGCCTGTGCCGAATAGGGGGGCGGCGTCGCGGTGGTCGGCGGCAACGGCGGCGGCATCGGCGCAGACGTCAGCTCAAGCAGTCCCAGTTCGCCCGCGAACTCGGAGAGCGGGCGCCATTGCGCCATGCCGTCGCGCCAGACCAGGGTATCCAGGCCAATGCGGCTGGACTGGAACAGTTCGCGCAGGTTTTCCGCAGGCAATGGCCCCCGGCGCTGCTGGTTGGGTTCGGCGTAGTACCAGTCGTTAGTCGAGTTCATTGGAAGTGCCCTGGATTTACATCGGCCCGCGTAGCGGAGGGCCGAATGAAATGTCACGTATCACTGTCGTCGAAGTGGCCACACAGCTCAAGAAACTGGTGGTGCCTGTGTCGGCCTATACCGTCTCTTTGATCAGTAGCTAATTCGTGCTCGGCGTATCGAGGGAAAGTAAAGAAGGGGCGGCTCTTCGCATTTTGGAACTCAATCTCAACAGCCTGCCCAGTGATCTGTTGGAAACCGGGAATGGTGTTGGCCAATACGCCCTGGGCCTTCGTGCCTAGTGCCAGCTCGTTATCGTAATTGTCGACATAGAAATCATGAATCCCTTTCGACACCTCCGCCCAAACGCCCCAGCCAAACTCACCCTCTTGATGGGTGAAGGGAATCCCAAGTAGGCCGCGGATGAAGAAGCGACCCTCGTCGAGAGAGCATAAGTCGGTGTTTGAACGAGACCGGCGGTATTTGTCTAGATAAGACAAGTCGAAAATTTCATCGGGAAGTTTAAAGCCCCAGTCCGTTGGCAGTCCGTCATGGGTCTTGCCGCAACTTGAGCAAACGTAACTGTGGTCTGTCATGTGTGCCCTTGCCGGATTTGGGTCGAGTCGGGTCCGCTCCAGCTCATGCATCGGAGCAAAAGCAGCCAAGCAAGCTCGGCTCTACAAGGGTTGAGTACGGTCGCGTGCGAACGCCGGCCTAATGCACCGGCTCCGGTTCGTCGTCGAACATCTGGGTTTCCATCCACGCGTAGGCGGCTTCGGAACCGGGCTGGTTGAACAGCACCATCAGCACTACCCATTTCAGGTCGTCAAGGTCCAGTTCGTCCTGGTCCAGGGCCATCGCCCGATCCAGCACCAGCTCGCGCTGGTCGGCGTCGAGTACGCCGTGCTGCTCCAGGAACAGCAGGAAGCCACGGCATTCCACGTCCAGCTTTTCCAGCTCGGGGCCGTGGTAGACGCGGGTGGGGCCGCCGATGCGCGGCTCGCTGGCCGCCGGGCGCTGTTCCGCCAGGGCATCGAGCCAGTCGAAGGCCTTGTTGATTTCCGCCGGGCTGAAACCGGCCTGGATCAGGCCGTTCTGGATGGAGTCGCGGTCGCGGACGGGGTCCGCGTCCTCGGTGAAATAGTGTTCAAACAGGTACAGCAGTACATCCAGGATGCTCTCTTTCATTGCCCCTCGGCCTGCGTCCGTGACGCTGTGGAGGAAAGAAACTACGACTTGCGCGTGTAGCGACCGTGTTCGACCGCCACCCGTCCATCCAGTTCCATGACCAGCAGCATGGAGGACAGTTCGGCGGCCGTCAATCCGGTTCGCTCCACCAGTGAATCCATACCTGTTGGGTCGTGGCCCAGTGCCAGCCACAAGGGCTGGTAGTCGGGGTTGAGCGGTGCCGGCGGGTTGCCGGGGTCTACATGGGGCCGCGCGGCGCTGCCCGCAAGCCGGTTGCGCAGGAAGTCGGCCAGCTCGCTGGCCACCGGCACCAGCGCGTCCAGCACCTCCTGCGGGCTTTCCACCAGCCCGGCACCGTCGCGGATCAGCCGGTGGCAGCCGCGCGCCAGCGGGTTGTGGATGGAGCCGGGAATGGCGAACACTTCGCGCCCGTTGTCGCCGGCCTGGCGGGCGGTGATCAGCGCACCGGAGCGCTCGTTGGCTTCCACCACCAGGGTGCCCAGGGCCAGCCCGGCGAGGATGCGGTTGCGGCTGGGAAAGTGCGCGGGTTTGGCTTGGGTGCCGGGTGGGTGTTCGCTGACCACCGCGCCGCGTGCCGCGATTCGGTCGCGCAGCCCGGCATGCGACGGCGGGTAGGCCAGGTCGGGTCCGGTTCCCAGCACCGCTACCGTCGCGCCTGCCCCTGTCGCCAATGCCGCTTCGTGCGCGGCGGCATCGATGCCGGCCGCCATGCCGCTGATCACCACCGTGCCGGAAGCGGCAAAGGCGCGCGCGAACTTGTAGGCGTTGTCGCGTCCGCCGGTGGTCGGCGAGCGGCTACCCACCACCGCCACGCCGGCGTGCCACAACAGGGCGGGGTCGCCGTCGATGAACAAGGCCAGCGGCGGGCTACTGATCCGGCGCAGCAGGGGCGGATAGTCCGGATCGTGCCAGCCGAGCAGGTGGTGATCCGGCTGTTGCAGCCAGGCGAGCGAGCGCTGCAATTCCTCGCGATCCGGTTGCCGCAGGCGCTGCACCTGGGCATCCGCAAGCCCGGCCGCGCGCCACGCGCTGGCACCGGCGGCGAGTGCGCGCCTGGGGGTTTCGTGTGCATCCAGCAAGCCGCGCCGCGAGGCGGCCGAGCCGCCGGCCTGGGCCAGGGTGAGTAGTGGCGTGGGGTCTTCTTCGTTCATCCCGCCAGCCTAGGCCGCAAACAACAACGGCGCCCTAGGGCGCCGTCGTGTCAATGCATAGGAAGTTTCCTACCCATGCCCGCGGATGCCGCGATCAGTAGGTGGCATCCGGGTGCTTGAGCCGGTAACCGACGCGCGAAGGCTTGGTACCTTCCATGATCAGGCCGTAGCTGACCTTGTCGAAGGTGCGGAAGACCATGACATGGCCGGCGTATTCGTCCGGCAACACCAGGTCGCCCTTGCCGCGGCGGGTTTCGTTGGGGTGCGACGTATTGGGGTTGTTGTAGCGGTCGATGACGTGGCTGCCCTTGCGCCAGATCGAGAACACGGTGCCGTTGTCGATGCCTTCGCGGCTGCCACCCGAGATGGCCACCACGTCACGCGGTCCGCCGGCGGTCATGGCATTCGCCACCGCCATGATCTGCAACCTGCCTTCCGGCTGGGGAACGGCGGGGACGTGCGGGATGAACTGCAGGTCGTACGGCTGTGCTTCCACCGGTATCAGGCGGTCGCCAACCCGTACCTCGTGGCCATTGGCTTCCAACGTGACGGTGCTGGTGTCGGAACCGGGCATGACGCCGCGGGTCAACGTACCCACGCTGACCTGGGCCATTTCGTAGCCCAACAGGCCGAGCTGCGCGCCGGTGTCCAGCATGGCGCTGTTCCAGCTGCGGTCCCAGTCGATGGTCTGCGAGCCGACGCGCTTGCCGCGGAAGTCCAGGTCTTCCTGGTAGGTCACGAACTCGCCGTTGGAGAGGAAGCGGGTGTTGGTGTAGCGCAGGGTGGGACGCAGGATGGCGAAGCGCTGGCCGACTTGTGCGCCTTCCAGGCCCAGGGTGTAGACCAGCTGGCCACCGGAGCTGCGCAGGCGGTCGTCTTCCAGGCCCACTACGCGCGGAAGACCCTCGAAGCTGTCGGTGACGCGCAGGTTCTTCAGGAAGGGCTCGATGTCCGACAGGGGGATTGCCCCGATCGGCGCTTCTTCGCGCGGACCCGCCTGCAGGGTCACGCGGTCCAGGTAGGCCAGGCTGAGCACGTCACCCGGGTAGATCAGGTGCGGGTTCTTGATCTGGGGGTTGGCCTGCCAGATCTCCGGCCACAGCCACGGCTTCTTGAGGAACTTCGCGGAGATGTCCCACAGCGTGTCGCCCCGCTTCACCACATAGGTGTCGGGGTGCGGGCCCGCCATTTCGGCGGCCGCGGCATAAGTGGCCACGACGAAGGCGGCGGCGGCGATGACCGTACGGAATTTTCTGAACATGGATGCTCTCTACCTGAGTCCCCGACAGGTTGTCCGTACTATAGGCCAGAAACCGGGCCACTAAGCAAGCACGCGAGTTAGAATCCGTGAGGTCTTGCCGGATTCCGGCCCAATCCCCATCTATAAAAGCACCATGGCACAGCTTCCCATCCTTGAATTCCCCGATCCCCGCCTGCGCACCAAGGCGGTGCCGGTCGATCCGGCGCAGGTCGTCGCCCCCGCGTTCCAGCGCTTGCTGGATGACATGTTCGAGACCATGTACGAAGCGCCTGGCATCGGCCTGGCCGCCAGCCAGGTCGACGTGCACCAGCGCTTCATGGTCATCGACGTCAGCGAGGACAAGAGCGGCCCGCAGGTGTTCATCAACCCCGAGATCCTGGCCAAGGTGGGCGAGCAGGTCTACCAGGAAGGCTGCCTGTCGGTGCCCGGCATTTTCGCCGACGTCACCCGTGCCGATGCCATCGACGTGCGTTTCATCGACCGCAATGGCCAGGCGCAGGAATTGCACGCGGACGGCCTGCTGGCCGTGTGCATCCAGCATGAGATGGACCACCTGGACGGCAAGCTGTTCGTCGACTACCTCTCGCCGCTGAAGCGCGAGATGGTGCGCAAGAAACTGGCCAAGCAGCGCAAGCTGGCGGGTGATGCGGCCTAGCTAGGCTGCAGGTTGTTGGTTCTTGGTTGTTGGAGCCGGCTGAAAACGCTCCATCGCCAACAACCAATCACCAACAACCTGCAACCAAGAACCCCAACGCCATGAGAATCCTCTTCGCCGGCACGCCGGACTTCGCCCTTCCCTCGCTGCGTGCCGCGGCCGAGCGCAACGAAGTGGTGGCCGTGTACACGCAGCCGGATCGTCCCGCAGGGCGCGGACGTGGATTGACGGCGTCGCCGGTGAAACGCGAAGCCATCGCGCGCGGCATTCCCGTGCTGCAGCCGGAAAGCCTGAAGGGCGAATTGATGCAGGACGTCCTGCGCCAGCTGGCCCCGGACCTGATGGTGGTGGTGGCGTATGGGCTGATCCTGCCACGCAAAGTGCTGGCAATCCCGCGCTTCGGCTGCTGGAACGTACACGCTTCGTTGTTGCCGCGCTGGCGCGGCGCCGCGCCGATCCAGCGTGCGATCGAGGCCGGCGACACGGAAACCGGGGTGTGCCTGATGCAGATGGAAGCCGGCCTGGACACCGGTCCGGTGCTGCTCAGCCAATCCACGCCGATCCATGCGGAAGAAACCGGCGGCCAGTTGCACGACCGCCTGGCCGAATTGGGTGCGCAAGTCCTCGGCGATGGCCTGGGCCTGTTGCGCGCCGGCATGAGCCCCGCGCCACGCCCGCAGCCAGAGGCAGGCGTCACCTACGCACACAAACTTGAAAAAGAAGAGGCGCGCCTCGACTGGAGCCAGTCCGCCGACCTGCTGGCGCGCAAGGTGCGCGCCTTCGAGCCGTGGCCGGTGGCCGAAGCCGTGGTGGCCGGCGAACGCCTGCGCATCCACGGCGGAATCGCGATCGACCTCAACCACCATGCAGTACCTGGCACCGTATTGGCGGCGAGCAGGCAGGGCATTGACATCGCCTGTGCACAGGGTGCGCTGCGCCTGCGCGTGGTGCAGCGTGACGGCGGCAAGGCGATCACGGCTGCCGACTACCTCAACGCGCGCCGCGACCTGGTTGGTGCATGAGCACGCTTCCCGGCGTAGAGACCCGCGTCCTCGCCGCCAAGGTGCTGGATGCGGTCATCCACGACGGACGCTCGCTTAAGGCCGAATTGGCCAAGGCATTGCCGCAGCTCGCTGACCCGCGCGATCGCGCGCTGCTGGAAGCCATGTGCTTTTCCGCCCTGCGCCAGCGCGCGCGCTACGACGCGGCGCTTAAGTCGTGGCTGCAGAAACCGCTGGGCCAGAAAGACGGCGAACTGCGCGCATTGCTGCTGGCCGGGTTCGCCCAGATCGATGCGATGGGCCTGCCCGCGCACGCGGCGTTGTCGGTCACGGTGGAAGCAACGCGTGCACTGGGTCGTCCGCACCAGGCCGGCATGGTCAACGCGTTGCTGCGCCGGGCGCAGCGCGAGGGCTTCCCCGGGGTCGATGTTTCAGCTGCATGGCCCGCGTGGTTGCGCAAGCAGATCAGCCAGGACTGGGGCGATCGCAGCGCGGCCATCTTCGAAGCCAGCGCATGCGCCGCACCGCTGTGGCTGCGCGTGAATCGTTCGAAGGGATCGCGTGACGCCTATGCTTTGCGCTTGCAGGCGGCCGGTATCGTTTCAACGACGGAAGCCAGCTTGCCGGATGCACTCCGCATCGATGCGCCGGTCGCCGTCTCGGCCTTGCCCGGATTCGCCGAAGGCGATGCATCAGTGCAGGACGGCGCGGCGCAACGGGTGGCCGATGCAATGTCGCTGCAGCCGTGCATGCGCGTGCTGGACGCCTGCGCCGCACCCGGCGGCAAGGCGGCGCATCTACTGGAGCGAGAGCCCACCTTGAGATTGCTGGCGCTGGACGTGGATACGCGTCGCCTCAATCGCGTGCGCGAGACGTTGTCGCGCACCAAGGGTGAAGCCGAATTCCGCGTGGCCGATGCCAGCGACCTGCCGGCCTGGTGGGACGGCGAACCTTTCGATGCCGTGCTGCTGGACGCGCCGTGTTCCGCCACCGGCATCGTGCGCCGGCAACCCGACGTGTTGCTGCATCGCACGCCCGATGACGTGGTTGCCGTTACGGCGCTGCAGTCACGCCTGCTGGATGCGCTGTGGCAGGTGGTGAAGCCCGGCGGCGTGTTGCTGTATGCCACCTGCTCGATCCTGAAAGACGAAAACGAACACCAGGTCGCGGCGTTCCTGTCACGCACCCCCGATGCCTGCGCCGATCTGCTTGATGCGCGCTACGGCCACGCGGCCGGTGCCGGGCGCCAGCGCCTGCCCGGCGAACAGGCCATGGATGGTTTCTTCTATGCGCGCCTGCTAAAGCAGGCATGAGCAGTTCAATCGCCCTGCCAACTTGCCACGCGGCGAGTTGCAACCCGCGTCACCGAAGATTGACCTCGATATAGGCATACTCGGAGAGTTGAAGCACGGTCCACATGAAGCAGGACTTGTGCAGGTTTCGAAAAAAGGACTTTTCTATGGATTGGAAACTGGACCGACCAGCATTGGCGGCCAAGATGGCCGGATGGGCCTGTTTGTCCGCAACGGCATTGATACTGTTACCCAAGGGATTCGCGCCGTTCGGCGCGCTGCTCGCCGTACTAACGTTGCTGGCCCCTGGAATGCTGGTCGCGGCATGGCCACGTTGCAGTCGTGAGCTGGGTTGGCTAGCGCTGCTGGCCATTGTGTTGCTGTCGTGCGTGGTGGTGTCGACCAGGCTGCAAGGACAGGGTTGGCACCAGGTGGACAATCCCGCACGCTTCCTGCTGATGCCCTGGTGCGCGCTGGTCGCATTCACGTTTGCACCTTCACGCAAATGGCTGTGGCTGGGTGCGATGGCCGGTATCTGCATCGGAGTTTCGATCGCGCTGTGGCAAGCTTTTTCAGGCATCGAGCGTGCCGGCGCGGGCAGCAATCCCATCGTATTCGCCAATGCCGTGCTGGCGTTGCAGGTAGTGACGGTCTATTGCCGCCCCGAGGGCAGGAAGGCGGGCGTATTGCTGCCTATCGCCATCACTCTGGTGCTGGGCACGATCGCCATCGTGCTGTCTGGCAGTCGCGGCACCTTGCCGGGTTTCGTGGTGATGCTGTTGGTTGCTTTGATCGGAAGTGGTGGGAAGAAAAGGTGGCCACGAATCGGATTCGCGTTCGGGCTGCTTGCGGGCGCGTTCTGGGTGATGTGGACGGTTCCGTGGCTGGCCGCACAGACACGCCTCCAGGATATCCATGTTGATCTCGAGAAATACGCACGCGGCCATGTGGATTCACCCATAGGCGCACGCCTCCAGTTCCTGGAACTGTCGCGGGATGCATTCCTGGCGCATCCGCTTACTGGCGTTGGCGTTGATCGATTCGGCACGCTGGTGGACCAGCTGCCGGTATGCCGCATGTCGCAGCATGAGTTGCATCAACCCGGAGTATGCCAACTGGACCATGCACACAACGACCTGGCCCAATGGGCTGCGACGATGGGCATTCCCGGGTTGATGATGATCGTGGCCATCTACTTGGTTCCGTTGCTGCTGTTCGTCCGGCTGATCAGGGCGCTGCGTCCCGCTGCACCGTCAGGGGCGGCATGGACGGGCGCCATGCTCGTCTTGGTCTACGTCCTCTCCGGCATGACCCAGTCCATGTTCGCCCACGCATTGACCACCACGGTCTACGTGGTCTTCGTGGGCTTGCTGGCGGGCATGGCCCTCCGCGAATCGGAAGCGGATCTGCAGCCGCTGCGGCCAGCCCCGCGCTGGATGCTAGGTAGTTCGTGGCGGGCAGAGTAACCTTGCGCCTGTCCCGGCCACGCCTACTGCCCATGAACATCTCGGTCATCGTCAGCACCTACAACTCGGAAGCCTGGCTGGAGAAAGTACTGCAGGGCTATGCCGTGCAGACCTACAGGGATTTCGAGGTCATCATCGCCGATGATGGCTCGCGACCCACCACGCAGGCGCTGGTCGAACGCTATGCCCGTGACTACCCGGTGCCGTTGCGGCACATCTGGCACGAGGACCAGGGGTATCGTCGCCAGGAAATACTCAACCAGGCGATTCCGATCGCGGCCCATGAGTACATCCTGTTCACCGACGGCGACTGCATCCCGCGCAACGACTTCGTGGCCATGCATGCGCTGTTTGCCGAGAAGGGGCGTTTCCTCTCGGGCGGTTATTGCAAGCTGGGCATGGACTTGAGTGAAAAAATTTCCGCGGACGACATCAGCAGCGGTCGATGCTTCGACCTCGCATGGCTCAAGCAGCAGGAACCCATGAACCTGTCCAACCGCCTCAAGCTGGGCGCAGGCCCGACCCGCGGCAAGCTGCTGGATGCCATCACCACGGCCAAGCCCACGTTCAACAATTGCAACTCCTCCGCATGGAAGGACGACCTGCTGGCCATCAACGGCTATGACGAGCGCATGAAGTACGGCGGCCCGGATCGCGAGCTGGGCGAACGGCTGGAAAATTACGGCGTGATGGGCAAGCAGATCCGCCACCGCGCGATCTGCGTGCACCTGGATCATTCACGCGGCTACAAGACCAAGGAATCGGTGCAGAACAACCTGGCCATCCGCGCGCAGACCGTGGGCGAGAAGATCGTGTGGACCCCGCACGGCATCGTGAAGCCGTAAGGTCGTTATTCCAGCGCCAGCAAGGCCCGGCCCGCACCGCATGCGCGGCGGCAGACATCAGACGAATATCGCGCTCCTCGGGCGCTCCTGCCCGCTAGCGCGCGCCCAGTAGCGACTGCCATGCGCTGATCACCGCAGCGGCGGGGATGTCGCTGACGCGGCTGTCTTCGCCTTTCTCGCCGCCGAGGGTCAGGATGCTGCCCGGCCCGACGGGACGCCATTTCTTTGGCGAGGCGGCGCCGAACAACACCACCAGCGCACAGCCCAGCGCCGCGGCCGCATGTGCAGGGCCGGTGTCCACCGACACCATGCTGTGCGCCGTTTCAGTCAGGGCCAACAGGCGCGGAACCGGAAGCTCGTGGGCCAGGTTGTGCATGCGTGGATCGTTGCCGCTGGCGCTGCGGATTTCTTCCAGCACCGGATGTTCCATCGGCGAACCGCACAGCACGATGCGTGCGTCCGGCATCGATTGCCAGACGGCTTGCGCAGTCGCCGCCCAATTCTCCGGCGACCAGAACTTGGGATGCTGGCGCGTGGCAATATCGCCGCGCTTGTGGGTGCGCTTGTTGCCCGGCTGGAACAGCACCACCGGTGCTTGCAGTCCTTTGGCCTCGCGCCATGCTGCAAGTTCCTGCCGCGAGGATTCGGTAACCACCAGCGTCGGCAGCCGGTAAGCCTGCGCATCGACGTCATTGCGTACCGGATACGGGTGGACCGGATTGCGCTGGCCCATGGACACCCAGCGGTCCGGCCACAACTGGGTGATGCCATCCACTTCGTCGTCGCTGGGCAGGCGTTCCACCAGGTCATCCCTGTGCACGCCTGCACGGTCCAGCAGTGCGCGGATCTTGGCATCCTTGTCGCATAGGTAGATCGGTCCGCGTCCGCGCTTGCGCAGCCAGCGGACCAGGTCCCATTGGCTGGGACACAGCACGTAGGGCGTGGTGCGGCTGCTGAGCATCTGCAGGTGGCCCAGCGCGGGTTCATGCTCCAGCAGTGGTGGCGTCCAGCCGCCCGAACCGATCACGTCCACCTTGCTGTCATAGCGCGCGGCGAGCAGGCGGATCATCGTGGTCACCATCACCACGTCGCCGAAAGCACCACAGCGCACGACCAGCGGCGGCGCGCTCATGCCTGTTTCCCGAGCGCATGCAGGCGCTGGTATTTCTCGATCACCGCACGCGCGTGGCTGGCATGGTAGTGCCAGCCGGCAGTGCCTTCGCGCCAGGCGCCGCGCAAAAGATAGGCTTTCAGCCAGTAGGCGGTGGCATGCGTCCACGGTGCCAATGCGGAACAGCGCTTGCCGTCCTCATGTTTCTGTTCGGCCCAGAGCTGTGCGTAGCGGCTGTTCTTGCGTCGATGCTGTTCCAGCGAGCGCGCGGTGTTGTGCTCGATCACCACGTCGCAGTCCTGCACGCGCTTGCCGGCCAGGTCGGGGCGTTCGTGCACGCGCATGGGCAGGTAGCGATGATCCGGGCGCACCAGGCGTTCGGCGCGTTCCTGGCCGTGCAGCATCCTGCCGAGGAACCAGTTGCGCCGCACCAGCTTCCACACATCGGCCTGCTCCACGCGCCCGGAAGCGAACAGCGTGCGCAGTTTTTCTTCCGCACCTTCCGCCAGCCATTCATCCGCATCCAGCAATAGCAGCCACGGCTGGGTGGCCCGGGAAATTGCTTCATTCTTCTGGCCGGCGAATCCCAGCCAGTCCTGGTGCTCGACGCGCGCTCCGGCCGCGCGTGCCACCGCGACGGTGTCGTCATCCGAACCGCAATCCAGCACCAGTATCTCGGCGCATACCGCGCGCATGGACTCCAGGCAGCGACCGATGCGATCGGCTTCGTTCTTGGCAATGACTACGCCGGAAAGCGGCAACGGATTGGACATGGGGTGGTTAATTCCGATACGTGGTTACGTGCAGGTGCCCGTGGACGCCTGGAGTTCGCTGCTTACCATTGCAGCTTGCGCCGTGCGAGTGCGATCGCCAGTTGCCGATACAGCGCCTGCGCATCGGCATCCGGCAGGAAGCGGATCTGTAGCGGCGGCGCAAAACCACTGGCACCCGCGGTATCCAACCACAGGCTGGCCGTGCCCATGCGCCGGTCGATCGGCGAGCGCGACAGGCGCAAGGCCTGCAGCTTGTCGATTTCCGCGAAGCGCCAGTAGCGCGACCACCAGCCGCCACGGATCGCCACCAATGTCTCGTCAACCACGTAGCCGTAGCGCCGCGCCTGCTGGCGTGCGGCATACGCACTCCAGGGCAGCCAAAGCAGTGCGAGCAGGACCCATGGTTGCCGCGAAAACCACAGCAGCGCCGCGGCGAGCAGGACGACGAAAAGCGCACTCGGCAAGAACAGGCGCCACCATGCATTGGTGGGCAATGCGTTCCACTCCGTGCGCGGCCATCGTGCCTGCGGCAGCAGGTGCTGGATGAGTGCAGCGCAGGTGTCCGGCGTTGCAATCGGGGCCAGTTCCTTCAAGGCACGGGAGTCGCCGCCCTGGCCCTGTCGTTCGGCCACGGCGGTGTCGATGCGCAGGCTGCGTCGTTTCAGCACGCGATGCAGGAAACCTTCCTGCAGCGTCCATGCCTGGATGCGCCGGCGCGCGACGCTGGTGCGCAGCTTCGACAGCAGTCCGCGCTGCACGGTGAGCCGTCGTTGTTCCTCGCTCAGGCGGAAGCCGTGGTACTGCACCAGTGCCAGTAATACGGACAGCCCGCGCAGCAGGAGCAGGGCCAGCACGATCAAGGCCGCCGCCGCCGCGGCGGTCGTCAACCAGCCGAGGTTCAAATGGCTGGCGTAGCCAAAGAGTTGTCGCCCGGTTTTCTCGAACAGGTTGGCCATCACCTGATCAGGGAATACCTGCCACGCCGCGCCGAACGCCGCCGCCATCACGATCATGCCGCGATTGGACACCAGGCCCAGGCGGATGACTTCTGCCGTAGACAGGCTGAGCAGGCTGTCCGCCTGCGGTGCGGCGACGGCCGCCTCCGCCGCTTGGCCGCGGTGCTTGACCAGGCTTTCCAGCGCGAGTGCTTCGTCCATGCGCAACACGCGCATCTCCGCTTCCGGTTTCTGCCCGCCCGCGGATTCCAGGCGCACTTCGGCCACGCCGAACATGCGATGCAGCACCGATTGGTGCAGCACCACGTTGTGGATGCGCGAGTAGGGGATTTCGCGCAGGTTGCGGGCCAGTACGCCGTCGCGGATGCTCAATGCGTCCTTGCCCACGCGGTAGCGGTAGGTGAAGTACTGCAACACTGAAATCACCACCAGTACGCCAACGGCGATCACCGGCCCGATGCTCATCCAGAAATCGCCGCGATCGCCGCGACCGCCAAAAACCACCAGCGCCACCAGCGGCACGATGAATTGCCGCAACTGCTGCCCCAGCACGAACAGCCATGACCACGGATGCAGCCGGCGTTCCGCGCCGTCGTCGCGCAATGGCGGTGGAGCGATGGGGTTGTCGCCAGGTGTTTCCATCGGCATCACAGCGCGTCGTCGTGGTGGTCCAGCTGGCGTGCCAGCCGGTCACGCAGGCGTTCCGCGTCCTCGCCATCCAGTCCGGACACCGACACCGCGGCCATGCGCGTGCCGGCGGTATGGATGACCAGCGTGGCCAGCCTGAAGGCGCGTTCCAGCGGACCGCGTTTCAGGTCGAGGTGTTGCACGCGCGAAATCGGCACGTGGCTCTCGGCTTGCCACCAGCGCCCGCGCCGCAGGGCGAAGCCGGTCTCGTCCAGTTTCCACAGCGTGCGCCGATGCCGCTTGGCGCCCAGCCAGGCGCCCAGTGCCGCGCCGAGGAGCGCACCCAGCGTGCCCAGCAACCAGGCTGAGCCAAGGCCGCTTATCCGCGCGAGCACGAAAAAGGCGCCGGCGCCGGCGAGCCCCAGCCAGAACCCGCCGCCGACCGCTGCGAGCTTTGTCCCGCGCGAGGGCAGGTAATGCCAGTCGGCATCCCGCGCAGGCGGTACTTCCGGATCCGGGTTGAGCCATGCACCCGGAAGCGAAGGTGGAACGGGGGTATCGGTCATGTGGGAACGTGTTCCTTGTAGGGGTTGGGCTCGCCGCTGCCTTCGGGGCGTGCGCCATAGCGTTTGTAGGTCCACTGGTACTGTGCCGGATCACGGCGCGCGATGCGCTCGACCATGGCGTTGAGCGCAGTCGTCGCGACGACCGGGTCGGGGTCGGCGATCTTTTCCGGGGCCGGCTCGACATGCAGGGCGAAGTCCAGGTCCGCGCCGCTGCGCTCGCACCACGCGAACAGCACGGTGGCGCCGGTGCGCTCGGCCAGTCGCGACACCAGGGTCATGGTCAGCGCCTGCACGCCGAAAAACGGCGCGAATTCCCCGTCGCCCAGTTTCGGCTGCTGGTCGGGCAGGATGCCGACCGCGCCGCCGTCCTTGAGTACTTTCCACAGCTGCCGCACGGCCGGACCTTCGGCCCGCACCTGCCTGATGTTGTCGGCACCGCGCACGCGCAGCAGGAAGGCATCGCCCACCGGCGAATCCGGCGGCGCGTAGACGATCGCCAGCGGGCCGCGTGACGACAACCACTGGTTCAACAGCTCCCAGTTGCCAAAATGCGGCGCCACCACGATCACGCCCTTGCCCGACGCCAGCGCCGCGTCGTACAGCGCTGCACCGTGTTGTTCGCGCAGGTGGGTGAGGTTCTCGGCGTGCGGACGGGTCCAGAAGCGCAGGGTTTCCAGTGCCTGCCGCGCGGTGGTCTGCAGCACGCGGCGATGCAGTTCGTCGCGCTGCGACGGCAGCAGTTCCGGATAGGCCAGCTGCAGGTTGCGGCGCGCCACCTGGCTCTCGCGCGCATCGCGCTTGCGCCAGCCCCAGGCTAGCAGGTCCGCCAGATTGCGCAGCCAGGACCAGGGCAGGGAGGTCAGCAGGGCGGCGCTGCGGAACAGGACGCCGGCGGTGGTTTCGGGGTTCATGGGGAGAAGTCTAGGTGAAGCGCATGCAAGGAAGGTATCCGGACAGCCTTTGCTTGGGAGGTGTCATCTTGGGTAAGTTTGGATTGTGGGTTCCAGGTTCCAGGTGACGCAGGAACGGGTGCTTCCCCTCTCCCCTTGTGGAAGAGGGGCCGAAGAGCCTGCCCCCGAATGCTTGAGTCGGGGGCCCGGAGAGGGTCCGCCGGAGCCGATGGCAATGAAGGGCCGCATTGCTTCGAGTTTGGGAACGCAGACCCCAAAGCCAAAGCACGCGGCGCTGCGCTTGCGTTCCCCTCTCCTGCCCCCGTATCAAGTACGGGGGGCAGGCTTTTCGGGCATCCTCTCCCACAAGGGGAGAGGAAAAACCTATCTCCTCGTTCCTCATATCTCGTTCCTCATTTCCCATGCTCTCCCTCATCCAGCGCGTCACCCAGGCCAGCGTCACCGTCGACGGCCAGACCACCGGAGCCATCGGGCCGGGCCTGCTTGCCCTGGTGGCCGTGGAGCCGGGCGACGGCGAAGCCCAGTTCGCGCGCATGGCCGAGCGCTTGCTGGGCTATCGGGTGTTCGCGGACGACGCCGGCAAGATGAACCGGTCCCTCGCCGACACTGGCGGCGGCCTGCTGCTGGTCAGCCAATTCACCCTCGCCGCCGATACCCGTTCGGGTATGCGCCCCAGCTTCACCACGGCCGCCCCGCCCGAGGAGGCTGAACGCGGTTACAACCGTCTGGTCGCTATCTGTCGCCAAAAACACGCCCCGGGGGTGGAAACCGGGCGCTTCGGTGCCCATATGGTGATCAGTCTGGTCAACGACGGTCCGGTGACCTTCCTGCTCCGACCCTGAACAGCCATGGCGTCGCCCGACTCCGGAGGGGCGCGTCATGGACGGCCTGCATGTACTGGCCCAGCGTGGCGTGTTTGGCACCAATCGCGGGCCAAATCCGCGGCGCGGCGGTATAATGCTGGGTTCCCCATTCTCCTTATCCGGTGGCGCAAGCACACATGGCCAACGAACGTCCTGCCCAACAATCCGATATCAAGCTGCTGATCAGCAAGGGCCTGGAACAGGGCTACCTGACCTTTGCCGAAGTCAACGACCACCTGCCCGACGACATCGTCGACGCGGAGCAGATCGAAGACATCATCGGCATGATCAATGGCATGGGTATCGAAGTGCACGAAGTCGCACCCGATGCCGAAACGCTGCTGCTTGCCGGCAACAGCACGGGCAACCGTGAAGTCGACGACACCGCCGCCGAAGAAGCCGCCGCCGCGCTGACCCTCGATACCGAAGGCGGCCGCACCACCGACCCCGTGCGCATGTACATGCGCGAGATGGGCACGGTGGAGTTGTTGACCCGCGAAGGCGAAATCGCCATCGCCAAGCGTATCGAGGAAGGCCTGGGCCAGGTGCAAGCCTCGCTGGGCAGTTTCCCGTGGTCCATCGAGCTGTTGCTTGAAGACTATGAAATGCACAAGGCCGGCAAGAAGCGCCTGGCCGAGATCGTGGTCGGCTTCAACGACCTGATCGAAGAAGTGCCCGAGCCAGTGGTCGTCGCAGTGGCCGACGATGCCGAAGCCGAGGACGAGGAAGAAGAGCCTGCGGTCGAGGAAGAGGCTGAAGAAGCCGGCCCCACCGGTCCGGACCCGGAAGAAGTCGCGCGCCGCATGCAGGCGCTGGCCGATGGCTACACCAAGTTCAAGAAGTCCTACGCCAAGAGCGGCGCGGACAACAAGGCGGCGGTGAAGCTGCGCGCCGAGATGGCGGAAGTCTTCGTCACCCTCAAGCTGCCGTTGGCGCTGACCGACACGCTGGTGCGCAAGCTGCGCGAAGTCGTGCAGCAGATCAAGGACCACGAGCGTCGCGTCCTGCACCTGTCGACCAATTCGGCCAAGATGCCGCGCAAGGATTTCATCCGCGCGTGGGAAGGCAACCAGACCAACCTGGGCTGGGTGGACGAAGTACTGAAGCGCAAGCAGAAGTGGTCGTCCGCGCTGCGTGACGTGCGCGAACAGATCATCGCCGAGCAGGAAGCCACCATCGCCATCGAGCACGCGATGCACCTCAGCCTGGCCGACATCAAGGACATCAGCCGCGCGATGGCCTATGGCGAAGCCAAGGCGCGCAAGGCGAAGAAGGAAATGGTCGAGGCCAATCTTCGCCTGGTCATCTCCATCGCCAAGAAGTACACCAACCGCGGCCTGCAGTTCCTCGACCTGATCCAGGAAGGCAACATCGGCCTGATGAAGGCGGTGGACAAGT
>Ga0075160_10000176_pt1 | contig 39859 bp, 29 predicted proteins | sample JI91814C2DNA_FD_70969 | JGI IMG/M metagenome (GOLD analysis project Ga0075160, IMG submission 70969) | Wastewater effluent complex algal communities from Wisconsin, to seasonally profile nutrient transformation and Carbon sequestration -... | ecosystem: Engineered > WWTP > Effluent > Algae... | reverse complement strand
GTCCGCGAGAAGTTGCGTGATGTCGGCGAAGCGGCCTTCATCTTCGCCAACATCATCCGGTTCTCAACGCGCCCGCGCGTTGCGCCTCGCGGACGCTTTGCGCGAGCACTATCCCGACGCACACTGCGAACTCACCTTCGCCAGCCCGCACGAACTGCTCGTCGCCACGATCCTCTCCGCACAAGCCACCGACGTTTCGGTGAACAAGGTCACGCCCGCGCTCTTCGCCGCATTTCCCACGCCCAAGGCGTTCGCAGATTCCACGCCCGAAACGATTGAGCCGTTCATCCGCTCAATTGGCCTCTTCCGCAACAAGGCCAAGTCCATCCACGCCGCGACGACCGTAATCGTCGAGCACTTCGACGGCCAGGTCCCGCGCACGATGGCCGAACTCCTTACTCTCCGTGGCGTCGCTCGCAAGACGGCCAACGTCGTCCTCGGGAATGCCTACAACGCCCCGCCGGAATCGGGCGTGGGTTTCGTGGTCGATACGCACATCGACCGGCTCTCCAAGCGATTCGGCCTCGTGCCACAGGACGCCAACGTTCAGCAGATCGAGCGGCGACTCATGGCCCTCTTCCCACCCGATCGTTGGTGCGAACTCTCCCATCAGATCATTTGGCACGGCCGTCGTGCCTGCAAGGCGCGGGGCGGATCCTGCGCCGACCACCCGATCTGCCGCGAGTTTGACACGCACTGCGAACTGCGAATCTCGGCAGCCAAGAAGGCTGTCAAGAACCCCGCCAAAGCCAAAGGTCGGCAACAATCCGCCCGCAACGCGTCTTCACCAAAGCCCAGCACCCGAGCCAAACGCACCCAAGGACCTCGCTCATGACCACCGCCAACCCCTTCCGCTCACTCCCCTTCATGGGCGTCATCCGCGTCAACAACGAGGCGATGACCAAGCACGGCTGGAAGATGGGCGATCCCGCGTGGACCAACCTGGGCCAGGGAATGCCCGAAGTCGGCCCGATCGCCGGCGCGCCCGCACGCTACAACCAGATCAATCTTGATCCATCGGACCACGCGTATGGCCCGGTCGAGGGCCTCCCCGAACTGCGTCAGGCCGTCGCTGATCACTACAACCGTCTTTTCCGCAAGGGCAAGGCTTCGCAGTACACGATCGACAACGTCGCGATCGCCGCGGGCGGGCGCCTCGCGCTCTCACGCATCGGTGCGGCGCTCGACAAGACACGCCTCGCCTACTTCACGCCCGACTACACGGCTTACGAAGACCTGATGACGACGTTCCATCGGCTCGATCCCGTGTGGATCGACCTGCCCGCGTCGAACGGTTTTCGTATTTCCCCTGCCGACCTTGAGGCACGCATCGAGAAGGACAAGATCGGGTCGCTCCTCATCAGCAATCCGTGCAATCCCACGGGTGTCGTCGTGCAAGGCGCGGAGTTGAATGCGTGGGCCGACATCGCACGGCGTCGCGGCACCGTCCTCCTGATGGACGAGTTCTACTCGCACTTTGTCTACACCGCACCCGGCGCGCCCGCGAAGGGGGCCGTCTCCATCGCGGAGCATGTGCAAGACGTCAACGCCGACCCGATCGTGATCATCGACGGGCTCACCAAGAACTTCCGCTATCCCGGCTGGCGTGTCGGGTGGGTCATTGCGCCCAAGCACGTGATCCACACACTGACCGCGGCGGGCAGTTTCCTCGACGGCGGCTGCTCCCGCCCCATCCAGCGTGCCGCACGAGCCGTGCTGGAGGCTGGCCGAGCCGATCAGGAAACTGACGCGATGCGACGCGAGTTTGCGGCGAAGCAGAAGATCACCATGGACCGCCTGAGCGAACTTGGAATCACCTTCCCCAAGACCGCGCTTTCGACGTTCTATGCCTGGGGCGACATTTCAAAACTCCCTTCTGAGATCAACGAAGGCGAGAAGTTCATGCGTCGCGCGTTCCAGCACCAGGTGCTGACCGTGCCTGGCGAGTTCTTTGACGTGAACCCCCACCGCAGCCGCACGCAGAGGTCGCCCCTCACCAACTTCGTCCGGTTCTCCTTCGGCCCACCACGGGCGAACCTGGAGGCAGGGCTGGGTCGTCTTGCGGAGATGGTGAAAGGCGTGAAGAGGTAGACAGTTGAACCTACTTGACAGGTCTTTCGTACTTCATCGGCCAGTGTGATTGGACCGTTGCCGAAAGGAACCATGGGCAGAACCGTCTTTCGCGTTTGCCTCTGTTTCATCGGCACTGCGCTGCTGGTCGCCGGCATCTATTTCCTTTGGTCGGGCCTGCGACTTCGCGCAAAGTGCAAAGTCGCTGAGACCACTCAGCCACTCAGCACGGTTGTCGATGTGGGCGCTGCGACAGCGCATCGTGCGTCACTGAACCAGAGTGCGGCGTTTACCTGCCGTCAAACGATCAGCATGACAACCGAACTTCGGGCAGGTGAGAATGCAGAAGACCTGTTCCGCGGACTCGAGATGACCGTTTTGGTCACCGATTCCGAGGACGCCGAGTGGATGAGAGGCGCGTTTCCCGATCCGCTCAAGCCTTTTGGAAAGGGCGTAGAGGTCACGCTCGTGAATGATTCGCCAATTCCAATTGGCAAGTATTCGGTGAACATCGAAGTAATCAAGCCAGCACCAGCCTTGGCAGGACGACCCGTTCAGATCACGTCACGCTACCACCTGTGCGGCATCGAATGGATGGGACCGACCATCGGTATCGGTGCGGGTGCGATTGGTTTGACGGTTGGGGCGATCATCGCTGCCGCACTGTGGAAGACCCGGCGGCGGCCCTTGACGCACTCAGCGCATCCCACAAACTCTGCGGGCGGTCCCGACGCCTAGAGCGCGGACTTCCAGCTCTCGATCGTTTCCATGCTACCGCGCACCACACACACGGTGGCTCGCAACCTGCCCAACGAGATCCTTTGCCGCCCGCAGTGGACACCGCGACGGCGTGGCACTGAGTTTCCACAAACGGAACCTTCCCGCATTGCAACAAAAACGAAAACGGCCTTGGCGTGATGCCAAGGCCGATTCTGAAGCGAGGCGGACGGGACTCGAACCCGCAACATCCGGATCGACAGTCCGGGATGCCCACCACGCAAAGCCTTGACGCCACAGCACTTGCGACCACTCCCGCGAACGCGCCCGCAGTAGACACCGCAACGACTGACCAGCGTGAAGTCGATCGCTTTGAACTCGCATCAGTGATCGCCGCGTGGCCCAACCTGCCCGCGGCCATCCGGGCGGGCGTGCTGGCGATGGTGCGTGTGATCGGAGGCCAGCCATGAGCATCAGCGAGCGGCGGAATGTCGATTCGAAGGAATCCACTACCCAAGCATGCAAGGCGGGGGGAGGGGCCAACTCCCCCACTGCCAAGGCGTGCATTGGAACGACCGCGAACGGAACGCCCTGCCGAGCGACGCCCCAGAGCGGGTCCGCCTTCTGCTTCCTGCATGATCCGCACAAAAGCGAAGAGCAACGTCGAGCCCGCCAGGCTGGTGGAAGTACACGCGGCGTCAAGGTGCTGGACGCAGATACGCCCGCCAGGGACATCAAGTCCGTCGCCGATGTGAAGGGCTTGCTGTCCGAGACGATCCACCAGGTGCGGACGGGGGCGATTGACCCCAAGGTCGGGAACTGCGTGGGCTATTTGAGCGGCATCTTGTTGAAGGCGATCGAGGTCGGAGACATCGAGGAGCGGCTCGCGGCGATGGAGGCCGTGGTCGGGTGGAAACAGAGGACGGGATACGAAAGTGACTTCGACCGGCCATTGCCCGGTGAAGAAGGGGACCACAACGAACACGAGGAGAACGCGGCATGACGACGACCAAGAGATTGGACAACGCGCGCACGCGATTGACGCCCAAGCAGATCGTGCTGCTCATGGTGCAGGACGCTCACGCCGCTGGTTCGGCCATGGCGTACACGAAGAAAATGCTCCGCGAAGGGGCGGAGGGCACCATCTGCGGCAGGATCGAACGCAGCATGACGGGCGAGGTGCGCGGCAGGAAGGCAGCCTACACCGAAGAGACTACCCAGAAGCTCCGCGACGCCCAGCGTGAGGGCATGTTCCTGTGGGGATTGGCGACGCAATGCTGGCGGACCGTGATGGAGGCGAAGGAAGCCCTCGACCTGCGGTGGTTGCTTTGGCACCTGTCGCTGATGGCGCAGGGTTCATGGCAGGAATGGGCCGAGGGCACGGAGTGCGAGGGCGTCGAGTCTCCCCTTTCACTTGAGCGGGTTGGCAGGGAACTCCGCAGCGTGCGGGATGATGTGCTGGCGCTGAAGGGAGCCGTGGAGATCATCGAGGCGAGGTACTTCGGGATGCCGATCATGTTCTCCTGCGACCGGGAGTGGCTGGACGACCTGGCCGCCAAGTCCATCGAGTTCCTCGCGGCAATGGACCGTGGGTTCCGGTCGAAGACCATCGCGGAGTGGACGGCCATCCTCGGCGACGAGGAAAGCGCTCGCACGATCCTGACGGCCCTCACCGAACCGGAGGGCCGGGACCCGACGAAGGCGGCCGACGCCAAACACGTCCGTAAGGCGGCAACACGAAAAGCGAAGGTGTGGATTCGGGTGATCCAGGCGCAGATCCATGACCGGATGGGAGAGGAGAGCGCGGGGACGAGCACGCTGAAAGAGGCGATGGAGCTGTTGGAACGGAGGTCGCCGTGACGAGGTTTCTACTTTCCGTCACGAGCTCCATGCAGCGCGATTCCAGTTGCTCTGGCAAGGCCCCAAGGCCTCGCGCGTGGACTCGTTGTATCGGTTGCAGAGCCCCCGAGCCGCGGCCACCAATGGCGTGCCGGTGCGACGGGCGACCCCAAGAGTGGCAGGAGGTGACCCCCTGTATTCACTCCGCTCTAGATGGTTGACTGAACCTGTTCAGGATGCACGACGGCGACGAGCGGCAAGACATGCGGCGGCGGTCAGAACGCCGCCCACGCTTGGAGCGGGCACGATCGTGAGCGACGCGCTGTACGTTCCCTCCGCAGAGAACGTCGGGGCGTCTCGGATGTCCGAGTAGGCCCGTGCCACGAGCGAGTAACGCCCCGGGCTCAGCACGCCCGTCTCATCGATGGTGAGCGTTCCGAACGATGTCAACGATCGCGAGTAGTTGACGCCCGGACCACTCAGCGTCAGCATGGCGACGCCGACGGTTGGAAGCGAGCCGACCTGCGCGAGGAATACCGACCCTTCGAGGTGGAAGGGTGACGCCACATCAACGTCGAAGGTGACGGAGAACAGTGATTCCGCCCAGCCATAGTGTGCCGGAGGCGTGCCGAGGGTGCCTGCGAAGATGCGCCCCGTGGCCGAGATCAGGTGCTCGGTCAGCGCCGAGTGCTGGTCGGCCTGAGCATCGGCACGGCGGTTCGGATGCATTGGCGGAGCGACGTTGATCGAACGCGCCTGATCGAAGGGGCCAAAGTCCGAGGCTAGCACCTCGAACGAACCCTCCGCCGGGGGTGGCCCCGGCTCTTCCGCGTGCACAAAGCCACGAATCGAACGCTCTTGCGAGACCCACGCGACCGCGCCCTGCGCGCTGCCCACCGCCAAGAGCATGCCCAACACTGCGCCGCGTGTGCCGTTCGACATCATGGCTCTCTCTCCCATCGCGCTTTGGCTCGCGAAGCCCCGTCGGAGCACAGCAGCAGCCAACGACGGACACACGACTCAAGCGCAGCCGTGCGTCCGCCGCCACAAGGGAAAGATGCTTGATCGACGGGACGCGAGGGGGATGCGCTCGCAAGGGGCGGCTCGACCCGGATGTACCGCGAACCGAATGTGAACTGCATCTGTCAAGACCGCTGGGAAGCGCTCGAGAACCCAGGTGTTCGTTGAAGTCGATGCCAAAGCCCTCGCCGTCACGCTTGCTGGCGAGCAATCGCCGTGCGCTACGTTCCGTCAGAGAAGGTGTTGCGAGCAGGGCCACCAACGAAAGCCCCCGGCCATGCTTCCGGGGCGTAAGTCACTGGGTGCTGCTGACGCGACGTTGGAGTCTTTAGCACCCCGCTTCGAAGTGGAACAAGAAATAGAGCAGGTCATCAATCGTGACGGCGCCGTCTGGTGTACCGGCCGCTGGGTCGCCGTCGTTGTCGAGATCGACGATCGAGCTCCCGGCTTCGAAGGCGACCAAGAAGAACAACAGGTCGTCGATGGTGACCGCGGCATCTGGTGAGCCGCTGCCCGAGCCATCGTCAAGGTCGGCCGGGCAGGGGTTCACGGTTTCTCCGGCCCAGAACCCGCCGACGAGCGAGAACGCGCCGCCGGACAGGGTGCCAGCGTCGTGCTGGCCGATGGTGCCGGTGAGCTCGAAACCGCCGCCGGATGAGGCGCCTCCCCCGCTATCGATGCTGTACCACTCGATCGAGGGCTGGGCCTCAGCGGGAACTGACACAGCGAGGGCGGCCGTGGCGGCGAGGCTGGCGGCGCATGCGGATTTCATGATGGACTCCTTGTGACGGGCGGCACCGGGGCACTGTGTGGGGCGGGTGCTTCGCGGCTATCGCGGTCCGACGACGATGAAACTGAATGCCTGGTCCGCCCACTCGTTATTGTTGTAACGGATGATGAGCGTCACGCTCGAGGTCGTGATCGTGTCGATCATCACGACCAGCGAAGGCAGGGCCAAGCCGTCGCGGTGCGCCGTGGCCGTCACGCTGGGCACGCCCGTGAAGGGTGTGTTGAAGGTGATGACGTACTTTCCCACATCCGTGCGTGCTGAGGTGTACCCCGCGCCGCGAACGGCGACGCCCGCGTCATTGACGGCGCCGCGGAGCATGCGCAGGCTCTCTTCGCCGGCCGCCGCGCGGTACTGCGCGCTGGTTCCGAAGCGGATTTCGCCCCGCACGTCGAGGGGAGCCAGTGGCCCGGACGTGCCGATGCCGACGTTTCCGAAAGGCGTCGCGGTGAGCCCGTGGGCCTTCACGCTTCCGTTGCCGAGCGTGCTCAGGATGAGGTCGCCGGCGCTTCGGGCGTTCACGATGGAAAAGTCCGGGTCGCCCGGAGTGCCGTACCCGACCCAGGCACGCTCAAGATTGGCGGAGTCTCGAAAGCTGATGTAGCCTGTTTGCTGCCCTGGCGCGTTGGTGTCCTGCAGCGCGATCGTGGGCCCCACGGTGGCGATATGCAGGTTGTGCGTTGGCGTTGCGGTCCCGATGCCGATCTTGCCGTTGTTATCCACGATCATGGCGCTCGCGGGCGAGCCGTCCGCCGCGTCGAGCGAGAAAGCGGAGTTGGCGCGGGTTGCTTGGAGCGCGTGGCTCGCGAGTGGCGTCGCGGTCAGCGGCTGGCGGGGGGAGAGTGTGACGTACCCGAAGTCGTCGGAGCAGGGCTGGCCGATGTCGGCCCGCACGGTGATCTCGAGGTAGCGCGGGGCGGGCGTCGCGAACTGCTGCCCGAAGTCGATCGTCGCGGTGAACCGCCCGTTCACGATCTGCACGTTGTCGGCGCAGACGGTGCTGCCGACCTGCGCCCCGGCAGCAGGGGCATCAAACAGCTTGAAGCGCACGTCGTGCAGGCCGCTGGCGGGCTGGCCACCGGACTTGAGCTCGCCCTGGTAGGTAAACGCGGTCGATTGGGCGGCGGCGATCGTGGTAAGGACGAGGGACGCTAAGACGGACAATATACGTGGTCGCATGGCTTTGTTCCCTTGGTGGCCGGCACGATGGCCAGCGTCGCTCCTCAAGCGAGAACACGCTGTGGACAGCGCCGAAGAAAGTGGTGGATTGTGAAGTTCTTTCCTGACTTCACCGAGGTTCTGGTGCTCTGACATCTCAGAGCCAACGCCGCAGTTGGCCGCGCCCGAACACGAGGAACGATCTGCTACGATGCATCCGTGGACGACCAGACAGGACATGATCCGCTCCTCGCGGTCTTACTGCACGACGCATCCTCAGACAAGGAGCGGGTCGAGCGCCTTTTGCCGATGATTTACGGGCATCTTCGTGCAACTGCGCAGGCGGCACTCGCGATGGAGCGCCCGGACCACACCTTGCAGGCGACGGCGCTCGTACACGAAGCCTATTTGAAGCTCGTGGGAGAGCGGGACGTTCCATGGGCGAATCGGGCCCACTTTTTTGCGGCTGCGGCGGACGCAATGAGGCGGATACTGGTTGATCACGCTCGAGCCCGGGGTGCAGCGAAGCGAGGAGGTGGTCGGGAGCGAACACCATTATCGGTGGTGGACTTGGCGACGTTCTCCGAACCACAGGAAGTTCTGGCGCTCGATGACGCGATTTCCCGCTTGGAGAAGGACGAGCCTGACGCGGCCGCGGTGGTGCGGCTGCGTGTCTTCGCCGGACTCACGGGCGATCAGACCGCTTTGGCGCTGGGGATGTCCCCGCGACAGGTCGATCGGGTGTGGGCGTACGCACGGGCGTGGCTCGTTCGGGAAGTTGACAAGGACGCATGATCACGCCAGACGGAAGCCAGCATCGAAGGCGTGTTCGGGAAGTCTTCGCTGAAGCGATCGGACTCCCGGCGGACGCTCGCTCGGAGTACTTGAATCGCGCCTGCGCTGGCGATCCAATGCTGCGGTCGGAGGTTGATTCCCTGCTGGCAGCCCTGGCGCGACGGCCGGAGTTTTTGTCCGCGCCGACGACCGATCAAAGCCTCGCTGGAACTTCAATCGCGAGCGAGTCCGCCGGTGCGCAGGTTGGTCCGTACAAGCTGCTGGAGAAGATCGGCGAGGGCGGCTTCGGCAGTGTGTTCATGGCCGAGCAGTCGCAGCCGGTCCGCCGCCGAGTCGCGCTCAAGATCGTCAAGCTCGGGATGGACACCGCCGCCGTCGTTGCCCGATTCGAGGCAGAGCGGCAAGCGTTGGCGATGATGAGCCATCCCAACATCGCCCAAGTTCACGATGCGGGCGCCACGGAATCGGGACGGCCGTACTTCGTGATGGAACTAGTCCGCGGCGAACCTATCACGGCGTACGCCGATCGCGCGGCCCTCAACGTCGCCCAGCGCCTCGAGCTCTTCATGCAGGTTTGCCACGCGGTGCAGCACGCGCATTCGAAAGGAATCATCCACCGAGATATCAAGCCAGCGAACGTGCTTGTTGCGACCAACGACGGGCGTCCTCTCGCGAAGATCATTGACTTCGGCATCGCGAAGGCCACGCAGCAGCAACTCACGGAGCGGACGCTCTTCACAGAGTTCAACCAGTTCATTGGCACGCCAGAGTACATGTCACCCGAACAGGCGGGCGGAGCCCCGGATGTGGACACACGCTCCGACGTGTTCGGGCTGGGGACGCTGCTCTATGAACTGCTCGCGGGCGTGACGCCCTTTGATCCAAAGGCCCTGCGCGCCAAGGCGTTCGAGGAGGTCCGCCGGATCATCCGCGAGGTCGAACCGCCGCCGCCATCGACTCGCCTGTCGAAGTCGATCGACCGTTTGGACAGCGTGGAGGGGAACGGCCCGCTTGATCTTTCTGCGGCAAGCGTGGCCGGCGATCTGGACTGGATCGTGATGAAGGCGATCGACAAGGACCGGACGCGTCGCTATCAAACGGCGAACGCGCTCGCGGAGGACGTGCTACGGCATCTCTCGGGCGAGCCGGTCCTCGCAGCGCCGCCCTCGAGGTCGTACCGCCTGATCAAGTTCGCGCGGCGTCATCGAATGCTCGTGGGGGCTGGGGCTGCCGTAGCGGGCGTGCTCCTGCTGGGAGTGCTGGGCACGAGCCTGGGCTTAATCGCCGCGAAGCACGCCACGAGGGAATCGCAGGCGAGCGCGGAGCGAGCAGAGGCGGAAGCGAAGCGTGCGAGCGAGGCCGAGAGTTCTGCGCGGCGTGAGCAGTCGCTCGCCGAGTACGAAGGGTATATTGCGAACATCGAGTCTGCGTACAGCGCTCTGCGTTCCAACGACGCGACGCGCCTGCGAGCCCGCCTTGATGCGTGCCCGCCGGCGCAACGCAACTGGGAGTGGCGGTATCTCGACGCCGCCAGCGACGGAAGCCTCCTTTCAATGAAGCACCCGCCCCGCACGCTTGCGAACTTGGTGCACGCGGTGTACAGCCGCGATGGCTCCAGCCTCGTGTCAAGAAACGGAGACGGCACGGTGTGGGTGTGGGACGCGGCGTCGGGCAAAGAGCTCTGCACGCTTTCGGGCCCCGAGAAGATTGGCGGCGACATCGACATGAGCCCAAGCCACCGGCTTGTCCTCGCGGCAGCGAGGGATGCGACGATCTGGGTGTGGGACGTGGCGACCGGTAAGGTGGCCGCCAAGTTGGTAGGACATGAGTCAGAGATTCGCTTCGCGGCGTTTCTGGATGACAATCGAATCGTTTCGGCGTCGCGTGATGGAACAGCACGAGTGTGGGAGGCTCGGACTGGGACATCGCTTCGCATCATTCGCCAGGACAAGGCGATCAACGACGCGATGTTGAATGTGGATGGCTCGCGACTAGCAACTGCCTCCGCGGACAAGACGGTTCGCATCTGGTCGATCGCAGAGGGCTCTGACCCAGTGGTGTTACTTGGTCATACCGAATCGGTTGAGCGTGTGCGGTGGAACGCGGACAGTACTCGGCTTGTATCCGCGTCGTTGGATGGCACGGCACGCACGTGGGATGTCCGTGCCGGCCAGCCGCTTGCGACATTTCGGCACAACGGACGGGCCTCGGGCGTAGACATCAGCCCCGACGGCACGCGCGTCGTGAGCTTTGCGACACAGGGAGACCCGAGCGTCTGGAACGCCGAGAATGGCGACCTGATGTCCACTCTCGTCGGTCACACCAACAGTGTTCTGAACGCGAGATTCAGCAGCGATGGCGGGCGGATCGTGACGAGCTCGAGGGACACCACGGTCCGCGTGTGGGATGGTCATACGGGAGTCGAGTGGTCGTGCCTTCGCGGGCATGTTGAGAGCCCATGGGTTGCTCGTTTCAGTCCGGACGGCGAACGGGTGATGAGTGCTGGTGATACGACAGTTCGCCTTTGGCCGAGTGGGAAGGACGGCGAACAGAGCATCATCTCCCGGCCCTTGGCGGATTGTGCGGACATTCGACTGTGCCCCGATCAACGCACCGTCATCGACGTTGGTAGAGGACGGTTTCGGCTGATAGATCTTGAGACGGGACAGGAAACGCGTCCATTCGAGAAGCTCGGCCCGTTCGGGCAGTGTGCCGTCTCTCCCGATGGGTTCAAGGTGCTCGCGCCTTTGCCGGAGAATGTGGTGGGGTCGTGGGATGTGCGCGAGCAGCGAACTGGGCCGTCGCTCGTTGGCCACACCGCCTTTGTGCGCAGCATCGCTTTCCGTTCGGACGGAGCGAGGATCGTGACGAGCAGCGAGGATGGAACGGCCCGCGTGTGGGACGCCAAGACCGGCACCGAACTGCTGGTGCTTCGCGGGCACGAGGGCGCGATCAACAGTGCATCGTTCGATCGGGCCGGGGGACGAATCGTCACGGCCGGACGTGACAAGACCGTGCGTGTGTGGGACGCGGAGTCGGGCACCCTGCTGCGCACGATGGGCGGGCACGACAGCTCTGTTACGACGGCCTGCTTCAGCCCCGACGGTTCGCGGATCCTCAGCACTTCCGCCGACTTCAGCGCTCGTGTCTGGGACGCGAACACGGGCGAACGTCAATACGTTCTTCGCGGGCATGGGCATGTACTGCTCGACGGATCTTTCGCGTCCGATGGCAGTCGCATTGTGACCGCTTCCATGGATGGCACGGTGCGGCTGTGGGACGCGTCCAACGGACGGCAGATCCTGTCCATGGGAGGCCGACCTGGTGGGATGATCGTGGCACGATTTACTGAGGACGGAGCCCGGCTCTTGGTCGGGAGTACCGAGGGAAAGGCGTGGCTATTGGACAGCACCTCCGTCCGTGATCGTCTTGCCAGAGGTGATCGCTAGCTGGCCATGGGCTGAGATCTGAGCTGCCTGTGGAGGTTGCACTTCGAATCAGTGGTTGGCCATGGCGAAGTGGCTGGTTGCATCGGAAAAGTTGGCGCTGCGCATTCTCGCTTCCCGCTTGGGGATCGACAGGTCCATCGCGTCGGTGCGGAGCGGCGACATGCGCCGCCCTGTCTTGGCCGGGGTGAACCTCCCGGCAACGGGAGCTTCATTCGGCGCACGCGATTCGGAACCTGCTCACAGAACTGGAGATAGGCCATGGCGAACTTTCGAAACTCCGTCCCTTCCCGGGCGATCCTTCTTGCCGCGCTGTGCGGGAGCACGCAAGCATTCGCAGACACCTGGGACAACAGCTCTGGAAACGCCCAGTGGTCCACGGCGAACAACTGGGCCGACAACACGGAGCCGACCATCAACGACGGCGTCATCTTCCCGGGCACGATCCCGCTCAACCAGGCAACCATCACGATGACGACGACTGAGTTCGCGGCATCGTTGAGTTTCAACAACGATTACACACTCCAGGCAGGCCAGATGTTCCTTGGTGCGGGCGGAGTTAGTGTGGCGGGCGGCCGAACCGCGACCATCAATACCGTCATCAATGGGTCCTCGGGGCTGTCCAAGACCGGATTTGGTACGCTGCGGCTGCTGCCGACTTCTTCCAACTCCTTCTCTGGACCCATCAATGTCACCGGGGCGAACATCATTAATGGGACCAGCACGTTGTACGTGCGGTCGAACGTGGCGCTTGGAAACACTGCCAACGACATCACTCTGGACTCGGGACGCCTCCAACTCGACGGCGTGACCAACCCACTGTTCCTCATGACGGGCCGTACGATCACCGCCGGATCGGGCGGCGGGGCCATCGAGTTGCAGAACAATGCGATCCTCGATCTCAACACGGCCCTGGGCGCGAACGCCAACGCGTTTTCGTTCAGCGGACTGGGAACTGTCGAGCTGAACTCGGCCAGCGCACGCACTGGACCGACGTTTGTGAGCGCCGTCCTTCTGCGACTGAACAGCGCCACAGCACTCGGATCGCCCGGTACAGCGGTTTTGTCGAACGGCGCAGTTCTGGAACTCAACAACGGCAGTGGCAGCTTTGCCGGAACGGTCAACTTCGGCGCAGGCACGACGCTGCGGAGCGGTGTCGGGGCGCACACCTATAGCGGCATCGCGAACATCGTCGGCAACATGACCATGAGTGGAGGCCTGACCAGTTCCGACACGCTCATCCTGAACGGCGACGTTCTCCGCCAGGGCGCCGGATTCACGACGACGGTAGGTAGCGGGGCCATGCGTCTGGATTCCGCGAACAGCTTTGCCGGGAGTTGGGCAATCGGCGGACAACTGGAGGTGCGGCACCCGGACGCGCTGGGTACCGGAACATCGCCCATCGTCGTGAATAGTTCGGGCAGGTTGTCAATCAACACTCCCCTGCTCTCGCGCGACATCACGCTCAACAACCCGGGCGGTGGGATCGAGTTGCTTCAGGATGCGACTGTCAGCGGACATATCAGCGTTGTCGCCTCGCCCGGCTTCGTTCCAATCGTCGGTCCAGGTCGAGAGTTCACGCTCGCGGGCCCCACCTCGACTCTCACCTCCACGGGCATCGCATTCTTCGGTGGGGCCAGCGGCGTCAGATCGGTGCGCGTGATCGGGGGAGCGAACGTCAGTGGCACGAGCACGCGCCTGACTGGACAGTTGGGCGAACCATGCCGCCTGACAGTGAGCGGCGCGGGATCGACCTATGCGAACAGCGTCGATGTTTGGGTTGGTTACTCCACGGGCACCGGCTCACTCCTTGTGGAAGCCGGCGGCTTGCTCGCCTGCCCGCAGGTGTACATCGGACTAGGCGATGGCGGCGCGGGGACGGTGACGGGGAATGGATCGCTGCTTACGAGCAGCGATGTGCTTGTCGTGGGATTTGGTAACGTCAGCACGCTCTCGGTGCTGAATGGCGGCGATGTCGTAGCCGCCCAGATGAGAATCGGCGAACTCTCGAGTGCTGTTGGCACAGTCACCATCAACGGTGCCGGGTCCACGCTGACTTCTGAAGGCGTTGTGGAGGCTGGGTAGACCGGCACGGGCGTGCTCAACATCGCCAATGGTGGCGGCGTCTCGTGCCTTGGGCTCGCTCTTGGCGATGGAGCCGCGTCGTCGGGATCGTGCACCATTACCGGAGGGCTCGCGACACTGGAGTGCGGCGCCCAGGGCGTCACCATGAGCCGCAATGGCGCGGCCAGCACGCTCAATCTCCCGGGCGGGAGCGTGGACATCCACGGGAACATCACCGATGGTGGCGTGGGCGTCAGCACGCTCGTGCTCGACGCGGCCACACTTGACATGCACAACTTCGCCATCGGCGGTGCGTCGCCCATCGACAACCTTCAGTTCCGAAGTGGCACGCTCAAAAACGTTGCTGAGATCAACAACGGGGCGGGACTCGTCAAGACTGGGTCAGGCGTGCTGTACCTCAACACGCCGAACACCTACAGCGGCCCGACCACGGTTGGTGAGGGAACGCTTTTCGTCGTCAACATCGACGGATCGGCCACGGGAATGGGAGCGGTGACGGTCTCGGCCGGAGCGACGCTCGAGGGACCTGGGCGAGTGGGTGGAGGGGTGACGAACAACGGGTTCGTCGCGCCCGAAGGGTTCATTGGCAACCAGGTCGGTACGCTCACGCTGCTGGGCGGGTACTCCCAAGGGCCGGGCGGGACGTTGGCGATTGAAATCGGTGGCGCCTCGTTTTCGGATGAACTGTCCGTTGTGGGACTGGCCTCGCTCGGAGGGACGCTCTCAGCGACGCTTGTCAATGGGTATCAGCCTGTCGCCGGAGACGCGTTCACTATCCTCAACGCCTCGTCGGTCACAGGGACCTTCAACTCGACAAATCTTCCCGTGCTGAGTGTTGGCCTCGAGTGGCAGGTGGAGTACGCCGCAGACCAGGTGCGGTTGCTCGTCGGGCTTGCCTGCCCCGCGAACATCGATGACGATGGCAACTATTCCAACGGGCTCACACCCGATGGCGGAGTGGATATCAACGACCTTCTCGCCTTCCTGGGTGCGTTTGAGGCCGGGGACCCCGGGTCCGATCTGGACGACGATGGCTTCGATCCGCCCGTGCCCGACGGGGGCGTCGACATCAACGACCTCATCTTCTTCCTCGCTCGGTTCGAGGGAGGATGCTGAAGCACGTTTCGGGCCGAGAGATCTGCGACCCGGCTATTGCGTTCTGACATCGGCAATGCCCGCCCGATATCCGTACGCCCCGGGTGCGAGTTTGTAACGGGTCGACCTCGTCATGAAAGTCCGGAGTCAACTGTTCTTGCGGTCAAGTCGGCGAGTCAAAGCTTGAACCGCGAGTCGGTAACCTCATTTTGCATTTGTACTTGATCAACTTTCCCGACTGAGGTATCTCTGGGCGTTACGCATTGGTCACGGAAGGTAGCGGTCAGCAACCTCAGCAGGCTCACGGCCACGACTGTCGGAGCAGACCTATTCCTTCCAGAACGCGGTGTAGACCACCCCGTCGGTGCCAACCTGATCTTCCGTTCGAATGCACCCCGCCTCGGCCGCCAGTTTCTTCACCATTCGGTTCTTGCCATCTTGGTCGAGCGCTTGAAACTCCGCTACCTCATCCTGGGACCACTCTCGCCCCTTTGCCAGTTGGAAGAGTTCGCGGAACCCCATCGAGCAGCGACTCGGAACGACAGGCCGTGCGTTTGTGCGGCGCGCGTTATCCCCGCCGCCAGCGAGCGGGGCGGACGAGCAACCGGCCATGGTGAGCGCGCAGATCGGAAGAAGCAGTCGTCTCATGGTTGGGTCATTCTAGAGTATCGATCGCGCGAATCCGATTGAGTGATTGGAATGCCCGTGGGGGCGGCGTGCGTTTCATGTGGAAAACCATCGACGCGAACGGCTGACGCCCATTCACGCTTGGGGTTGCATCTCGAAGTGGTCATGGAATCAACTACACCGGCCGCCACAGCAGTCGCCGGACGATGCGCGGTGCTTGGATTCGGCCGCGTTGTTCCAGGGCATCCGTGCGACCAGAAAGGCCATTGGGCAGTGGCCGCTGGCTCCGGCGAACACGAGCCCGAGCCCGATCACCAATGGCACCACGACCCATGCCATGCTGAGGAAGTACGCGGCAGCGACACCGGCGAGCAGGGTCACGCCGATCAGGGCCTGCGTCTGGCGCATCACCGTCTTGCTGTGCGGAGAGTCTGCATAAACGTCGGGCGAGGTTGATGGCTTTACGGTTGTTCGATCCATTGCGGCGGTCGTCATGTTGAGTCTCCAAGCATTGTGAATGTGGATGAGGACATGGCTTTGGAGGCTGCTCGCGTCGGTCGGGTTCCCGAAGAACCGAAACGTCACACCGAGTCCCCTCCACATGTCCGTCAACGCCAGAACTCGCCGTTGACCGTGCAACCCCGAAGACAAAGCGACCCCGAGCGGACATCTCCGTTCGGAGTCGTAGTCGATAACGGTCGCCTCAGCCCGACGGGCGTGTGGCCGTCTATCGGTGGGTTCCTTACCTACGGGAGCGTCACGCAGGGTCCGGTGCAGACACCGCCGCACACACTGCCCGGTCCGCGTCCCTGGTCCCGGCCATTGCCGTAGACATAACCGACGGCCTGTTCCGTTCCTGCGGCTCCGGCGTTTGCGGACCACCGCTCGAATGCGGGCAGGTGGTTGTTCTTGGAGGCGTCGCGGAGGTTCTCGAAGGCGGTACGGATGTCCGGCTCGGTCACGTCCGCGAGCAGGCGGTCGTACATCGCGATGTTGTCGCGTTCAAGCTGTGCGGCGAGGCGGTTGCACTCGGGCAGGGTAACCGGCACCGCCGGCAGGTTGGTCGGCGTGTCGGTGGGGATCGCGACGCCGTGGCGCGTCATCAGGGTCTCGATCACCGCGGCATGCCGCTCCTCGGCGTGGACGATGTTCGAGAACGGCCGGACCTGCCCGTGCTTGGCCATCACGCTGGTGTAGAACGCCTGAGCACGGAGTTCATCCATGAGCGTCTCGCAGAGTGCATCCGCGGTCTTCTTGTTCACGGCGGTCGCGGCACCTGCCGGCGCGACGCAGGCGCAGGAAGTGCATGAAGTCCGGTTCGTGGCACAGCCGGAGCCAACAAATGCGGTCACGGACGCCAGCATCAACGCTGCGATGGTGCGAGTCATAGAAAGTCTCCTTGTGGCGATGACGCGAACCCGAGTGTGTGACCCCTACGCCGAAGAACGCGCGCCCGGGGTCCGGAGGTCATCTGATTGTCGGTGTAGAGCACAACGGACGAACGAGACGTGTATTGCCCAGGGTTACTCCTCCTCGGACTTGCTGATCCCGTGACCCGGCACGTTCTTGTAGAGCATCCAGTACACCAGCGGGATCACGAACAGCGTGAAACCTGTGGATGCGATGAGCCCGAAGATCAACGCCCAGGCCAGGCCGGAGAAAATCGGGTCGATGGTGATGGGGATCGCCGAGAGCATCGCGGCGGCGACGACCAGTAGGATGGGGCGCAATCGCACGGCTCCGGCCTCGATGACGGCGTCCATGAACGGGCGACCGCGTTTGAGAGAATGGTGGATGAAGTCCACGAGGATGATGGACTGCCGCGTGACGATGCCCGAGAGGGCGATCATGCCGATCATCGCGGTGGCGGTAAAGAAGACGGGGTCCCCGTAGCCACCAACCGTTTTGCCCGTGAGCAGCCCCAGGAGCCAGAAGCCGGGCATGATGCCCACCATCGTGAGCGGGATCGCAAGCATGACCACGGCGGGGATCATGAACGAGCCGGTCTGGGCGACCAGCAGGACGTAGATCATCACGAGCGCCGCGGCGAAGGCGAGGCCGAGGTCGCGGAAGACATCCAGCGTGATCTTCCACTCGCCCTCGCCGGACCAGACGACCTTGGTGCCGTCGGCGGTGTTCCACGGGATGCCGCCGCCGCGGATGAGATGCGAGCGGCCCGCGAGTTTGCGTGGGGAAGATGTGTCGAGCCAACCATCGGGCGTGCGGGTGACGGTGCCCGTCTGAGCGGTCGTGTCGGTTGCATGGTCGGCCATGACATCGACGATCACGTCCGCGGGTGGACGCCCGGCGGTCTCGGCGAAGACATAGGCCACACGCTGGAGGTTTTTGTGGTAGATGGTCTGTTCGGCGCTTCGTTCCTCCCACTGGCCGAGTTCCGCGAGAGACACGAGCCCGCTGTTTGAACTTGATTGTCCTCGGACCTGAATGCGAGACAGGTCGGCAGGGCTGGAGCGGTCGGCACGCGGCAGGCGAGCAATGATCGACAGGGGCTGCCGCTCGCTCGGAGCATGAACCACACCGATATCGGCTCCCGTGATCGCGGCCCGCACGGTCGCGGCGATCTCCGAGACGCTGATTCCGTTGAGGGCGGCCTTCTCCTGGTCGGGAAGGAAGACCAGCTCACGGTGCTTCGCCTCGACGGTGTCGTCAGGCTCAACAACTCCGGGCTCGGCCGCGAGGCGGCGGTTGACCAGTTCAGCCGCGTCACAGATCTCCGAGTACGCGAGGTCGTCGCGGCCGTACAACTCGACGGCGATCGTGTCGATGACGGGCGGCCCCGGGGGCAGCTCAACAACTTTGAGGCGCATTCCTGCCTTGGCGGCGATGGCCGCGAGCGCGTCGCGTTCGCGTAGGCCCAGCGTGTGGCTTGCATCCTTGCGGGACTTCTTGCCGACGAGGTTGATGCGGATTTCCGCTTGGTGAGGCATCGTGCGGAGGTAATAGTGTCGAACGAGGCCGTTGAAGTCGATGGGCGATGGGGCCCCGACATAGGACGTGAAATCAGTGACTTCGGGGATGCGCGTGACGGCGGCTTCCAGATCGCGGACCACTGCGTCTGTGCGTTCCAGAGTCGTGCCCTCGTCGGCATTCACGAGCAGGAGGATCTCCGCCTTGTTATCGAACGGGAGCATCTTGAGGGGCACTTGGCGGAACGCAGCCAGCATTGCGGCGGCGCCCGTGAGCAGCGCTACGACGGCAAGGAACATCCAGGCCTTCGAACGGGACGTGAGCAGCGGTTGAAGCAACGGCCGCAGGACTCGGTACTGGATGCTGGCGCGGGCGGTCGCAAACTCGTCGTGAGCGTCGGCACCGGCGGTACCGTGACCGCCGCCTGTGGCCCATGGGCGCTTCTTGAGGAGGTGGAACGCCAGCCACGGGGTGATCGTAAAGGCAACGACCATCGACATGACCATCGTCACCGGCACATTGAGCGCCATAGGCCGCATGTACGGACCCATCATGCCCGTGATGAAGAACAGAGGGAGAAAGCTCGCGATCACGGCGAGTGTGGCGGCGATGAGCGGCGGGCGGATCTCGCTGACGGCTTCGAGCGTGATGGCGCGGGTCGCCTTCTTCCGGAGGCCGAAGTGGCGGGCGATGTTCTCCACGTCCACGATCGGGTCGTCCACGAGCAAACCGAGCGACAGAATGAGCGCGAAGAGGGTGACACGGTTGATCGTGTACCCCGCGAGCATGTTGACCGCGAGGGTGAGCCCAAAGACGACCGGCACCGCGACCGCCACCACCAGCGCCTCTCGCCATCCAAGCCCGATGGTCAACAGGGCGACGACGATGAGGATGGCGACCCAGAGTCCCTCGACGAGTTCTGAGACCTTCTCGTCGGCGGTTAGCCCGCTGTTGCGAGTCACGACGAGGTCAATGCCGTCGGGGACCACCTCGGATTTGAGTCGCTCCGCTTCTCTGATCACTGCCTCAGCCACGTGAACTGCATTCGTACCCTTCTTCTTGGCGATGGCGATGGTGACCGCCGGAACGCTGCCGGAAGGGTTCGCTGCGGCTGCTTTCGAATGCTCGGCCTCTCCCACCAAAGTACCGGCCGCGTGCTGGTGTGCCTCAAAGCCCCGTCCGGGTCCCCACCCGTGGCGGACGTAAGTCGAGCGTTCCGCTGGCCCATCCTCGATCCGGGCGACCTCACGCAGGAAGACGGGACTGCCCTTCGACACGCCCACGACCAGATTCCCAAGGTCCTTGCCGTCACGGACAACCGAGCCGGCCCGCACGTTGATTGCACCGTCGTTGCGTTCGATGACCCCCGAGGGCTGGTTCATGTTCGAGGCTTGGACCGCTCGCTGGACATCAAGCAGCGAGAGCCCACGTCCTGCAATGGCCTCACGGTCCACGTACACAGTCAGGGTGCGTGGCAGGCCGCCAGAGATGGTTACCCGGGAGGTGTCCTCGACGGTCGCGAGGCGAGCGGCCGCTTCTTCCGCGACACGCCGCATGGTGTATTCGTCGGAATCCGCCGCCACTCCATCCCGGCCGCGCAATGTGAGTGTGACGACGGGCACGTCGTCGATTTCCACGGGCTTCATGACCCAGCTCGCCACGCCCGGCGGCACCAGGTCCTTGCTCTCCTCCAGTTTCTTGAACAGACGGACCAGCGACCGCTCCCGGTCCTCACCGACGTAAAACCGCACTGTGACGATCGCCGAGTCGGTCCGCGACATCGAGTAGACGTACTCGACGCCATCGATCTGGTAGAGGATGCGTTCGAGCGGTGTGGTGACCAGTCGCTCAACCTCCTGGGAGGACAACCCCGGAGCATTCACGTAGATGTCGGCCAAGGGCACCACGATCTGCGGGTCTTCCTCGCGCGGCGTGATGAGCAGTGCCGCCGCACCAACCGCGACCGAGATCACCAGCAGGATGAGTGAAAGGTTGGAATGCAGAAACGTCTTGACGATCCCGTTGATCCAACCGCCGCGAGCGTGTTCGGCAACCGGGTGGGTCGAGTCGTGCGTTGAAGGGGTGTCGCTCATGGCTCAGCGTCCTCCCGTCACGCCGTCTATCACGATTTTCTCGCCGGCGATGAGACCTGACAGCACCTCGACCTGCCCGTCGATGGTCCTGCCAAGCCGCACAGCCCGGCGCAGACGCACGCCCTCCGCGGCCACGTCAACGCATTCGACCTGACCGACGGTGTGCACGGCCTCTTTCGGGATCAGAAGCACGGTCTCTTCGCCGACAGGGATCGATAGCCGCCCGAACATTCCGGCGTACACGCCCTCTGGGCACGGGCCTGTCACCTTGACCTGGAAGGTGCGGCTGGCGGACTCGGACTCTGGGACAATCTCGCTGACTGTGCCGGAGCAGGCGTGGTCGAGGGCGTCCACCTTGACCGACACTTGCCCGCCCACCGTGAGGTAGCGAGACAATGACTCACGCACGCTGGCCACCATCTGCATGCGCTTGGGATCGAGGACCGTGACGACGATCTGCCCGGGCGACACCGTGTCGCCGGTGTTGACCCGCTTGTCAACGACGGTCCCGTCGATCGGACTGCGGATCGTCGCGTACTCTATGACCGTCTGAGCCTCAGTCAGCGACTGCTTGGTGCGTGCGAGGTTGGCCTCCGCTCCCTTGAGTGCATTCACCGCTCGGTCCATCTCGATCCCGGCGACGGCGTTCTTCTCAAATGCGCTCCGTAAGCGTGATTCCTCGATCTGTGCCTGGTCCACGGCCGCTTGAGCCTGGGCCACCGCTGACTCCGCTTGGGAACGACGAGCGTTCAGGTCAGTTTCTTCCAGACGAACGAGAACATCTCCCTTGGTCACATGCTGGCCGGCAATGACATTTACCTCGATCGCTTTGGCCAGCAGCCTGGACGCGATCTCGACACGATGTACAGGCTGGATCGCGCCCACAGCGGTTTCTTCCAGTGGCAGCGTGCGTGCGACGACCTCGACGACCCGCCCTGAACCGATAGCGCGAACAGTTGCGGCGAGTGTCGCCTCGTGCGCGATCTTGGGTTTGAACGCTCCGACAAGCCACAGCATGAGCACTACGACCCCCACAGTGAACAGCAAAAGCACCGACGAGACGGCAAGCCAGCGGGGCGGACGGAGGTGCTTAAGGGGCGTGCTCACGATAAGTTCTCCACGTAGTAGGTCCTTGTCGCTCCCTTTGAGGCGGCCACCCCCTCAGAGGTTCCTGATCCACTGGGCAATCTATGCACCGGGCGGCAGGGAGCACGGCTTGCCTGTACCCTTCAGTAATGCCCTGGGAACCTCGGCACCCCCGGAAGCCTCAAAGGGGAAGGCGGGCTCTGATCATCTGGGGCTCAATGGGGATCTGGTATGCTCAGAGTCCTCCGCACACTGCGATGATCCACGTGCATCGTCGGCATCGCGTCCTCCGTTGGTGCACGTTCCTCGTCTTATTCCACGGCGTATGCTGCGACACCGCGGACATCCGCCGGTCGATGCCCCCCTTGCGCAGCTGCCGGGCCTTGCAACCTGCTCCAAACTTGCGGTCTCTGTGTCCGCGACGCCTTGGTAGCGGAAGGTAGCGAGCAGTGATGCAAAACTGCGTGCGTAGTGGAACGAACGCTTGCGACCACCGTTCACGGTGTGCACCATGCATTCAACAGCCCGAAAGCAGAAGGGGAACTGAGGACGCAAAGGTGCGCAAATGCACCGTGTGAGTCACCCTTTCATACGAAGGACATCCGATTGCTTGATGGCGAGCAGAGCGATTGCCGTCCGCAGTGTGGATGTCGAGTGGACGTGCACTCGAGCGGGCCGACCTTCCGGGTACTTCGGAGATGACTCGATCTCCTCAATCAACGACTTGGGAATCTTCGCATCGGCCAAAGTCGCGACAGCCGCGTCGGAAAGCGCCATGCTCGCTAGGAACCCGCCCTCGCTCGGCTTCAGATAGACGAGATTGCGGCCCTTCATGCGGACGACGCACTGGCGACTGGTCTTGCCCGTATAGGTCTTCCACACAATCTCAACGTCGGGCACGTCCTTGCCTGCTCTCGCAAGAAAACGTTGCCAAAGCGGTCCTGCGGCTCCCAGTCCTGCGGGAACGTCTGCGTGTGAAGCGGAGCTGGCCTTGGAGCGTTTCTTCGCTGTCATGGGAGTTTATAGCAGGTCACCTGTGTGTCCTGCAAGCCTCTGTTCACGTCGGAAGATCGGTGTCCTTCTTCTGCTCCCGCGACGCAAGCGGCCTAACTATTCCCCCATGCCCAACTTCCCATGGATGTCCGCGCCCGTCGCGGTGGTCTGCGTCGTCGCCGCTCCAGCCCTTGCCTGGAACGACTTCGGCCACATGCTGTCCGCTCGTCTGGCCTACGCCCAACTCACGCCCGCGGCGAAGGAGCGGCTCACTGCGATCCTGAAGAAACACCCGCAGTACGAGGCGCTGGCCGACAAGTGCCCCTTGAACACGGACAAGGACCTCTGGGTCTTCCTGCGTGCCGCGACCTGGCCCGACATGCTGCGAACCACCACCAACCCGCTCAACGCCACCGACCATCACGCGACATGGCACTATGTCAACTATCCGATCGACCGCGAGGGCATGAAGGGTCCGGCTCCAGAACCAGTCTGGAAGGCGGGTACGGACCCGGCCAACATCCTGCAAGCCCTCCAGAAGTGCGCCGCCGAACTCAAGGATGAGAAACTCCCCGACGCCGACAAATCCAAATCCCTGTGCTGGTACCTTCACCTCGCGGGCGACCTGCATCAGCCCTTGCACGCCACGGCCCTCTTCTCGAAGGACTTCCCCAAGGGAGACAGGGGTGGAAACTCCTTCGTGGTGGACAACGGCGGCCGGATCTCCCGGCTTCACTCCATCTGGGATGGGATTCTGGCCAATGACGAGATCGGGGCAAACGTCGATGCCCGGGCGAAGCAACTGGAGCAGGCACCAGAGCTGTCCAAGGACTCACTCAAGCCCGACCTTGCCAATACCACCCATGTCCAGTGGGCCCAAGAGAGTTACGAGTTGGCGAAGACCGTGGTGTACGCCAATGGCGATCTGAAGAACGCCAAGCCCGCTGGGAACGACACGCTCCCAACCACGGCACCGACCCTGCCAGCCAAGTACATCGAGGAAGGCAGGAAGGTGGCCGAGAAGCGGATCGTGCTGGCGGGCATTCGGATCGCGGAGGGGTTGAACACAAAGTAGCCCTTTGCGGCAACCGGCGGAGCGGTTCTCACTCCTTCCAGAACGCGGTGAAGACGACGCCGTCGGTTCCGACCCGGTCTGCTGTTCGAACGCCCCCGCCTCGGCCGCCAGTTCCTCGACCATTCGATTCTTGCCATCTTGGTCGAGCGCTTGAAACGCCGCCGCCTCGTCCTGGGTCCACTCTCGCCCTTTGGCAAGTTGGAAGAGTTCGCGGAATCCCATCGAGCAGCGGCTCGGCGCGACAACCGCGGCAAGCCAAGCAAACCGGTCCCTGGTTTGGTCAACTACTGCTCGCTTGGTCGCTTAGGCGGCGCGCTTCCGGAGAGATCCGCCGCGAGGTGCTCACGGCAGACCTTGGCTCCGGCGTTGATCGATGGAGCGAAGGCGGTTCTGCCATGCTTTGGCTTCGTCCGGCTCGGAGCGCTTCCAAGGGCGAACGACTTGGTAGTTTTCGTATCCCTTACGTACTGCCTCGACGCGCCAGTCAAACTCGTAGTCGCCGCGCCCGCCCGCCAGCTCCGCGACTTCGATCCCGTCTAGACGTTTGACTGTGACGGCCAGTCCCTTGGAATCGGCCGAGAGCGCCGTGAGTTGCACGGTCATCCCCGCCTCGGCGGCCAGGTTGCGGAAGTGGTCGGGCAAGGTCACGCGAGCCCGGCCGTTCACAAGGCGGCCGGTGCCACGGATATACATCGCGGCCTCTGGCCCCTCCGGGCAGCAATACCAGATGTCAGTCGTAGAGTCGGCCGGGTTGGGAGCGCGGAAGAACTTCACGTCGGCTACCAAGGCTGCCCTGCCCGTACCTGCCTCTCGGTACATCCCCGCGTCAAAGTCACCCGTTTCTGGACTGAACATCGACAGTGCGGGATCTCCCGCGGACTGGTTCCCCAAGCGCCAGATTCGCCCTCCCGATCGGTCAAAGACCTCCAAGCTGTCAAAGAAGTCGTTGGTCATATCCAGGCGGAGCTTCCCCCTCACGTTGAGCGTGCCGATCGGCGAGGCAGTGCCGATGCCGACACTGCCGCCGAACGCGTTGAGGATGATGTTGCCGCTGGAACGCGCGTTGACGATAGAGAAGTCGGGGTTGCCGGCGGTTCCGAAGCCAACCCAAGCGGTCTCCGTTCCCGTGCCGTTGCGGTATGAGACATAGCCTGCTTGGGTCGAGTTTGAACGGGTGTCCTGAAGGTTGAGGACGGCGACGGTGGACGCGATGTGCAACGGAGCGCCGGGGGTCGTCGTACCGATGCCAACGTTGCCGTTGTTGTCCACGAACACAGCCCTGGCGGGCGATCCGTCGGGTGCCGCCAGCGAGAAGGCGGACGCGGCCTGGGTCGCGATCGGGGCCGGAGTGATCGGTTGGCGCTGCGTGAGCGTGGTGAAGCCGGTGGTGTCGGCGCATCCGAGCCCGGTATCCAGACGCACGAGTATTTCGATGTAGCGCAAGTTGGGCGTGGCGAACTGGTTGCCGAAGTCGATTGTCGCGGCGAACCTCCCGCCCACAACCTGCACGTTGTCCGCGCAGAAGGTGCTGCCGACCTGCGTCCCGGCGGTGGGCGCGTCAAAGAGTTTGAAACGCACGTCGTGCAAGCCGCTGGCGGGCTGGCCGCCGGACTTGAGTTCACCTTGGTAGGTAAAAGCGGTCGATTGGGCAGAGGCGATCGCGGTAAGGAAAAGAGAGGTTAAGACGGACAGCGTGCGCGCTCGCATGGCATAGTTCCTCATTGTGACCGGCACGACGACCGGCCTCGCTCTCCAAGCGACAACGCGGCGTGGTCAGCGCCACAGAAAAGCCTGGATTGTGCAAATCTTGCCGGGAATCCACCGGGACGCCGTTACTCCACCGACGCGCTGACACCGCAGATCGCATGTGCTTGTTCGCAATGCCTTCGTCACGGAAAGTGGCGGTCAGCACCCAGACTCAAACCGCTCGAGGAAATGGCACAACTCGCGGATGTCTATGCCGCTGTCGTGGGTGGCCGTGCTGGTTCCGTTGTCAAGATCAGTCGGGAGCGATTCGGCCAGTTCACTTTACAAAGAGCCAGCCGAGCCCTCCGTCAACGGCGGCCGTAATCACGAACACCAGCACGCAAGCGAACATGAGCAGCGCCCAGACCGCACGCGCGTGGCGAAACCGGAACACCCTCACGATGACCACGTACCACCAGGACGCGAACCACGTGATACCGAGCAGCCCCGAAACGAGGATGGCCTTGAACCATGTCTCGTCGCTCCATGGCAATCCCAAGCCGGTCATGACCTCCGAAGGCCAAGGGATCGCGTCGGTGATACGACTCAGGATCATGTAGATGGGCCACAACGCGACTAGACCGAAGCCGTACACCGACGCCCGAAGCACGTGGCGAGGGCGGACTCGGCACGTGAGCCGGGATGTGTGCAGCGTGAGGATGAGTATGGGCATCAGCACGCAGCAGAGAATCCATGCCTTGACGTGGTACGGCAAGAACATCTCGAAGTGAAACTCAAGCGAGTTCGAGAAGTACCCAACTCCAAGGGGTTCCAAGAGGCTATTTGCGACGACGACGGCCCAGAACGTGAGCGTCAGAGGGCGTGACGGAGTGTTCACAGTGTACCAGATCATGACCTGACCGCTTGAGACAATCGCCGTCAGCACCCACACTGGCGCAACCAGCATCGGAAGCCAAGCCAGAAGGCGAACGAGCGAGAACTCACTATCAAGACGAACACCATCTCGCTCGCGCCAGAATCGCCATGGCAAGACCGCACGGTACCACGTGCGCCATGGCTCCAAGAGTCCGAGGCGTCGTCTCGGCCCATGCTCAAAGAACCAATCGATGCAGTAGTGCCGAGGGTTCAGGACCCGCGCGACATCGAAAACGAATCCGCACTCGCTGCACGTGTGCTGGAGCGGGCATTCGGAAGTCCATGCGGCGACAATGCCTGATTGGTCATAGCCGCAACGAGGACACACCGGAAGTTCGCGATCGTCGTTGGTCATTCGCGTTCCCGCCGCCAATCTTCACCCTCACCCGAGGAGAGAGCCCTTCAACACACTATGACTCTGCGTTGTTGGTCGCGGATGGGTGTGGTCAGCACCCGGCCTCGAAGCGAGCCAGGAAGAACAGCAGGTCGTTGATATCGACGGCACCATCGGGTGTGCCAGCGGTTGGGTCGCCATCATTGTCGAGATCGATCGACTCGCTGCCCGCCTCAAACCCGACCATGAAGTACAGAAGGTCATCGATGGTCACGGCACCGTCCGGCTCGCCCCCATTGGTGAAGTCCCCGTCGGCGTCCAGGTCCGCCGCACACGGGCATGGGAACCCGAACCTCGCAAATGCAGAGCGGGGCGTGCCATCTACAACCGCGAAGTTTCCACCGAGAACGAGATTGCCGTCTGGTGTCGTGATAGCCGCGAGACCTTCGATTGTTCCCGGCGCGAGCAACGTCCGGAATCCAGTGCCGAACGCGTTCCACAGCGAGCCATCGAAGTAGGCGAACCTATCGCTGTTGGGAACGCCAACCGCGCTCGTTCTCCCGCCGACCGCAAGCAGGCCGTTGGGATGTTCATGCAGGACGCTTGGTGTGCCAGTGAGGCCTGCGCCCATCTGGGTCCAGTTCGTGCCGCGATTCCATCGGGCGACCCTGCTGAGTGGAATCGTTCCCAGGCTTGTGAACGTCCCGGCAATCGCAATATCTCCGTTAGAGAGTTGTTCCATTTCCAGAACATGATTACTGAACTCCAAGTTGGTCACCTGGACCCATTCGGTGCCGGTCCAGCGGGCCATTCGGCTCATGGCGCTTGTTCCCGACATAAAGAACTCGCCGCAGGCAAAGAGAGTGCCATCATCAGCGACGAGAAGGTCATGGACGGGGGCGTTGAATCCGCTGCCCATCGCGTGCCAGGTCTGGCCGTCCCATCTGGCAACGCGGTGCGCCACCATGCCGCCAGCCTGCGTGAAGTGTCCGCCCGCGACCAGATCCCCGTTGTGCATCACGGCGAGCGTTTTAATAGAGCTGTTCACACCGAGGCCCATGGCTTGCCAAGATTGACCGTTCCATTCGGCGACTCGATTGGCTGGAATCGCCCCGGCGTTGAGAAAGAACCCTCCAGCGATAACGTGCCCGTTCGGGAGCGTGGCGAGTGCGGTGACAGTTTGATCAAGGCCGCTGCCAAGAGCGTGCCAAGTCGTTCCGTCCAAGCGAGCGATGCGATTGGCACTCACGTTGCCCGCGGCGGTAAACGACCCACCCGCGATAAGGCTGCCATCAAGGGTGGTCGTGAATGCCTCGATGCTGTTGTCAAATCCTCGCCCCATGGCGCTCCACGCAAGGCCGTCCCACATCGCCGTGTACATCACCACCTGCCCGGCCGAGTGGGTGAAGGTTCCACCTGCAAAGATCGATCCATCCGCCAGTCGCGTGACCGTGTTGACATTGCCCGGGGTGCCGACGCTGGTTGAAAGCCCGGCTCCGTACCCGAACCATGTCGAGCCGTTCCAGCGTGCGACGCCAAAGGCGTTCAGCGAGCCGATCGTTCCGATGTTCCCGCACATCAGAAGGTCGCCATTTTCCAGAACGAGGATCTGACGGACCCCTGCAAGAACATCCCCCGGGAATCCTGTCCAGGAGTCTCCATTCCACACCATGCTCTGATTGTCGCGCCCAATCACGATGTTCCCATTCGGAAGTTCATGGATCGCACGCACATTGTCGAAGTTGCTTGGTCCAACTCTGGACCATGTTTGGCCGTTCCACGAGGCAATGCCCCGTGAAATGGTCACGCCATCCGAAATATCAAAGGTGCCTCCCGCGAGGATTCGTCCGTCGGAGGTTTCACACAGGCTGTAGACCACATTCTGGATGCTGTCGCCAAGGGCGGACCAGGTAGACCCATCCCATCGTGCAACTCGGTGGACATCGATTCCGCCAGCCGATTGCACGGTGCCTGCCACGATGAGGTCTCCGTTTTGGAGAAACATCATCGCATGCACGTCGCCTAGGACGAGGCCACCGGCTGGGACCCAAGCCGCCCCGTCCCAGCGAAGCAGATTCGTCGCGTTGACGAGGTTCCCAAAGTCACCGCCAGCAAACAGTTCGCCGGATGGCGACACGGCGAGGCAGAAAACACTAGCGCTGATCCCGTTGCCCAACGGGGACCAGGCTTGTCCATCCCACACTGCAACCCCTTTTGCTGCTGTTGTGCCAACGGCATCAAAGCCTCCGCCCACCACAACGCGAGGCGGGAGTGGTCCTGGACCGTCCGAATCCCATTCGGTGCTCGCGAGTACCGTTCCCGAACTACCAATCAAACCGTCGTCCGGTAACAGAGTCGGCGAGCATTGCCCGTGCACGTGGGCCGCGACGCATGCGACTAGAAGGGTCGCACACGGGGTGGAGATTCGAAACCGCTGGTGCATTGAAGCCCTCCAAAGCCTGATCCGACTTGGACACCTGACCCTGTGAGAAGTTCGACTATTTTAGGTGCGAAGTGCTGTTGTTCCGTGATTTGAGGGAGCAGCTTGGCATCGCTCTGGGCTCGACTGGGCCATTAGTCCAGCGCAAAATAGTCGGCGTAGGCTCGTCATTTCGGCCAGGGAAAGAGGTCGGCACTTCACATGTGGGCAATCCGGAGCCCCGACTTCGCCCACCGCTCAAGAGCATTCGTTTCCGCTACGCCTTGGTCACGGAAGGTAGCGGGCAGGTTGGCGTGAACCCCACTTCAGAGTCGTCGAGTACATCAGCCGCGTGCGCGAATGGCCGATGCCCTTGCGTGTGCGATGGTCCCGGGTGCCGTGCTCGGAGTGCTGAAGGGGCGGTGGGTACCTGGCTATAATGAGAACGTGTTCTCAATAAGGCAGCTCCACAGCCTCATTGCCAGCGCGATCATCGTTGCGATGCTCGGCGTGGCTTTCGCGCCCGCGTGGCATCAGCACGACCCTGGAAACGCCCCCTCCGTCGGCGACTCTCATGGCTGCTGCCATCACGACACGCCCGGGCATCGCGATCACAGCGACGACCAGGATGACCAAGACCACCACGACTGCCCCGTGTGCGTTGCGGTTCACGCGCCCACTGGCAGCGGCCTTCCGGGCGGTGTGCGGATTGTTCTTGCCCAGATTCTGATCGGCTTCGCGCAGGCCACGCGTTACAACCAGCCTGTCGTTCGCTTCCTGCCGGTCCTTTGGTCCTGCGGTCCGCCGGTCACGACGGCCTGAACACGTTCCAACTTCAGCCGTCGTTGTCGTCGCACCATCGGTGCGCTCGCACTTCATCATCCAATGGGGGCTTTCCATGCCCACTCTCACCCGTCAGCGGCGGGTGTGGCGCGCACGCTGCGCGTTCACACTCATCGAGTTGCTCGTGGTCATCGCGATCATCGCGTTGCTCATCGGCATCCTGCTTCCCACGCTCGGCAAGGCGCGTCAGACGGCCCGCGCCGTCAAATGCCTCGCCAACGTGCGGAGTCTGGAGACCATCCAGGCCCTCTACATGAACGACTACAAGGAGTGCTTCGTGGACGTGGGCCTGCCCCACGGCGGCGGGGGCGATCCGGCCCTGTCATTCTTCAACGTCCTCTCTGAGTACTACGGCACACCCGTGGCCGTGCGTTCTCCGGGCGACCAGAGCGCGTACTGGCCCGTCGATCAGGGGGGCCAGGGAGAGCTCGTCAGCGGCCAGCCCCGCCGCACCTCCTACGGCATGAACAACTGGCTCAGCCGCACTTACAACCCGGGCGTCTACCCCAGCGAACCGTTCGACCGGCTGAGCAAGATCGCGTTCCCCGGCGCGACGGTGCAGTTCTTCCTAATGACCGAGGAAGGCTCATTCGCCGTGAGCGACCATGTGCACGCGGAAGGATGGGACCCCGGGCCGGTGGATGCGCCGCCCGCGCTGGCGTCGGGCCAGATGAAGACCCACGCGTGGGGCGGCAAGCCCGGAGGGTGGGAGGCGGTCAGCAACTACGGCTACCTCGACGGGCACGCGGCCACGCTGAAGTTCAGAGACGTGTTCGAGAATCACGCCCGCAACCAGTTCGACCCCAAGGCCATCCGGTAGCGCTCTGCGCACGGAACACTCGGTGTCGTCAACGCATCAATCGATTGTCTGATCAGATTCGTTCACCTTTGTTCAAGAAAGAGATCGCTCATGAAGACCGTGACATCCATGCTTCTGTCCTTCACCGCCGCGGCGTTCGCGGCAATCCCGTCCGCCTTCGCCCAGCACGCGGGCGATGTCGGCATAAACGTCTTCAACAACCACATCGTCACAGGCTCGTACGACCTGGGAGTGTTCACGCCCGGGCAGCGGGTCTTCGGGTCCGAGTTCGGGGAACTCTTCCCCAACTTCACCGACGAGCCGGGCTTCGACTCCCTCCCCGGCACGTTCCCGGTGCCGTCCACCATCTCGTTCAACGTACTGGGGGCGCTGCGTCTGTGGGAGGGGGACCAATTCGGAAACCTCATCCCCCCCGAGCAGATCAGCATCGGCTTCGGCCCGATCACGCCAGTGCTGACGCCCCTGACCGACGTGCACACGCCCGGCTTCTCACTGGCGGTCGGCTCCAACGGCGAGTGGCATCGGCACCTGGAGTACACGCTCCAGTCTCCGGCCTCCGACGGCATTTACCTGCTCCAGATGAACCTGGTCGGCAACACGCCCACCACGCAGGCATCGCTCCCGTTCTGGATTGTCTTCAACCAGAACTGCCCCGAACTGGAGCACGACGCGGCGATCGAGTGGGCTACCAACAACCTTGTACCCACGCCAAGTGCCGTGGCAGTGCTGTTCGCGGTGAGTGGATTCATCGGCACGCGACGCCAGCGAGTCGGTGCGCGATCTTGAGCCTTGAACTTGCCAGAGTTTTCTTCACGCTGAGCGGCCTTGCCGGGCCGCCCAGTGCTTCTCGCTAGGCCGGTGTCGCGGAAGATAGCGGTCAGCGGGACAATCCGATCCGTGAGTATCGAATCTGGGCGTCAGTACACCAATAGAACTCTTCTTGGAGGCGTTAGGGTGTGGGAGCCCGGAGTACGGGTTCTTCTCACCCAGCCTCGTTGAATAACAAGAGGATTTCTGCACGAAACCCGCGGAGGCCTACTCCTGTCCGAGCAGGGTGTTTTCCGGTCGCTCCAGAAGATCCAGGGAGGTCCGGGATGCCGCATGGCGATCGCTGCCCGCCGTGTTCATGGCCTCCATTTCCTTCGCCTGCTGGAAGAACTCATCGGTGCGGGCCTGAAACCGCGCCCTCTCAGTTTTCATGTAGTCGGCAATGAGCACCGAAAGCTCGATCTCGGACTTCGCGCCGGATGCCGCCTTGGCGTGCTCAATGAACGCCTTCGTGGCGAACCACTGGTGTGTATCGCTTTGGGTCGTCCGTGTATACCCGCAGACACTCACGCCAGTGCATTGATGGATCGCGAGAAGTGTGGAGAGCATTCGGCTGAACTGGTTCTCCGCGAGAGCGTTCATGAGCATGACGGACGCGAGAGCGGCTGATCGCCAACCGACAGTCGTGTCGTAGCCGAGCACGTAGTCGGGCGAACCGGGACATGCCAGAGCCTTGGCGATCGCGTCGCCAGCCATGACCTCACACGAGGAGAACAACACGGTGGTTGACGGCGGACCTTCAAACAGGCTCAACAACTCTGCGACCGGAATCACCTCTCCAGTCGTCAGTCCGATTTCCCCGGGAGCGCCATGTGCCGAAAAGAGCAGCACGTCGAACCGACGTTGCCGATAAATCTTGGCATCACGCTCCAACTCGACCCGTGATTCGGTACGGCGCGAGATACAGGGCATCCCTATCAGCTTGAGCATCTCCGTGACGATTGGCGCCTCGGCGTAGCCGCCTGCCACCTCGTCAACCCCTGGCGACTCCACGACAAAAACACCGGCAGGTCCCATTCCCATGGCGATTCTCCATTTCCGCATGGAGTTTACGGCCCGATAGTGCCAGGCAAGGGAAGGTTCCACATCCAGGATGACCGAGTTGCACTAGGGCCGCCCCCCCGCTGTCAATACAATCGTGGATGAGCGACCAGTTCGACAAGCTCCAGCTTCCGGCGTCGGCTCACGTACGTGCCAGGAACATCGACCTTGGAAAGAGCCTCCAAGGCAAGGCGAAGATCTACCTCGACCAGCGGTGGTGGGTTCACTGCCGGCAGACCCAGTTCGGCGAGCCTTGTACCGACGAACGCCGAGCGATATGCGATCAGCTTCAGAAGCTCGTACGAGACGGAAAGGCCATCTGTCCGGCGGCCGAACCGGTGCTTTCCGAACTCCTGAAGATACCGACCGACTCGACACGTCGGAACATGGCGGCGGTAATCGATGAGCTCAGTTTGGGATGTTCCCTTCAGTCGCAGGCCATCCTTGATCGGATTGAGTTGCTGAACGTTCTCACCAGGCTCTTGAAGGTCACGACGGAGGGCTACAGCATTCAGCACCTGGTGTGGACCCGCATAGCCTGGGTGCTTGGCCTGCATTTGCCGACAGCAAAGGGCGCTACGCCGGCCGATGCCGAGACGCTACGAGTGGCCTACTTCGAGAGTCGCGGTGCCACGTCGATGGTTGACCTTGTACGAGAGTGGGACCCTGTTGCAGCCGCTGCAGGTAAGGCTCTCGATGACAGCGCCATTATCGAGTCTGCAAATCAGGACATCGATCGCTACGGCTCGAAGCGTCCCGCCTTCGATGACCTATTCCTGAGCCAATGCGCGGTGGCTCTCGAAAGGCTCAGACCAGCACTGGTCGATGACGTTGCGGCATTTCTGTGGACACGCATGAAGGGGGAGTCCGCGGGGGAATCTCCCGCCGCCTTCCGAGATCTCGCCGCGGATAACTTCATTGGCGCACTCCGGACGCGATATACCGAAGCTGGGACAGCGTTCGAGCTACCGTCGGTGCAGATTCCTGCGGCGATCATTGCGGCAAAGGTGTCTTCCGGACACAAGTTCAAGCACGGAGACTATTGGGATATTCGGCACGCGAGATTCGCTCTCCCGTATTGCACTCACTTCCTCACGGAGCGATCGCTGGCCAGCCTCGTGGTGAGCAACCCCGGCAACGCCTCGAATCTGTATCAGTGCAAGGTCCTGTCGGACGATGCGGCGATCGCTAACGAACTACATCAGATTGCTTCGTAGTCACCTGACCCTGCCTCGGGATGGCTGGGAATTGTCGGGAGTTCCAGTCAACCCGAGCGGGCAGTGGGCAATAGGACGCAGTTGAACTATCGCGTAAACACCGATGGCTTCGGCACTTGCCGAAGCCATCTGATCCGCTGAATCGGGGTGACAGTACACCAATAGAACTTTTCTTGGAAGGCGTTAGGGTGTGGGGTACCGAATTGCGACGAATCCTGATCTCGCCATCAGTCTCGTGAACGCTCCACCCGAACAAACTACTTCTCGATATGCTCCGGGATCGTGTACTGGTGAATGACGGCACCGTTGGGTCCTGAGCCACGTTGGGCGGGCGAACGAGCATCATCGGGCTCGTCGAGAGCTGTGCGCACGAACTCGACCGTCGCCTTGTCCGCCTCAACACGGACGCGAACGTGCCCAGGACTGCCGTGCAACGTGCCCGACGTATAGCCGTACTGCGCGGCGGTGCGTGTGTTGCCACGCGGGTTGCCCGGCTGTGGCACGCACTGATACACCACTCCGTCGCGCTGACTGTTCACGTACAGGTGATCGTGACCATGGAAGACGGCCGAGACGTGGTGCTTGACCAGCAGATCGTGAATGGGCATGGCCCAGCCCGCGCGATGCTGAGCAAAGCCGGGCGAGCCGTCGGCGTTCTTGCCGCCCCACTCGAAGTACGGCGACGACTCGACCCCGCCGCGCGACTCCGCGCCGCCCATGCCGCCCACGAGGTGATGGATGAACACGAAGCGGAACTTCGCCTTGGTGCCTTCGAGCGTCGTGGTCAACCAGTCGTACTGCGTGCGGCCGAGCGTGCTGGTCCAACTGCTGTCGGTGGGCTTCAGCGGCTCGTCGTTTGGACGTTGCCCGCCCTGTCCGCCCTGACCACCACCGCCCTCGCGCTGGCCGCCGCCCGCGCCGCGATTGCCACCACCGCCTCCGCCGCGAATCCGTTCCGTCGTGCTCCAGTACGGATCGAGCACGATGAAGACCGCATCACCCCACTCAAAGGCGTAGTAGTTGGAGCCCACGCCGTCCTTCATGGCCGTGGAACCCGTGTAGAACGTGCCATCGCCAAGCGGCCCAACACCGGTCGCTGGCTGCGGGAACCGACTCGTCCGCTGCGCGTACGACCACGGCCCGATCTCATCCGCGCCGGTGCCCGACGTGCCCTTCTCGCCATCGTGATTCCCCAGCACCATGAACAGCGGCACCGAATGAGCCACGCGGCTGAAGTAGAACCGCTGTGCGTCGTACTGCGGCAGCGCGGCCTTGAAGTCTCGCCCCCGCTTGTCGGTCATGAACGTATCGCCCAGGTCGATCATGAAGTCGGGCCGGGGGGTGGCCGCGAGCATGTTCGCCAGCGTCTGCTCGTACACCTTTGGCTCGACGCCCTGGTCGAGGTGCGAATCGGCCTGAATCGTGAACGTGAACGCCTGGTCGCGCGCCCGCGGCGTGTGAAACATGAAGTACTCCGTCGAGGCAAACTCGCCCGCCGCGCTGCCCCCACCGGCCACCCGGCGGTAGCGCACGCGGTAGACATATGCCGTGTCGGGGCTCAGACCATCGAGCGTGAAGAGCACCGGCTTGCCCGCTGGCAGCGCTTGCATAGTCGTCTTGGTGATCGGCGCAGCGTCGTCGCGGCGGAACTCGACATACCCCTCTTGCGGCTGCTCCTCATAGCACGCGACACTGACGGTGATGGACTTGTAAGTCGGCCGCGCCAGCACGACATCGATGCTCCGCGACGGCACTTCCGTCTTGAACGCAGTCATCTCGGCCAGCAGCCCACGTCGCCCGTCACCTCTACCGCCTCCGCCCGCGCGGCCCGGCTCGTCTTTGGCTGGCGTCTTTGGGCTGTCGAGCAGCTGCGCGTGTGCGTGCTTGGCGGAACAAAGCACCGTGCTGAGCGGACAGACGATCAGCGCCGCTCCAAGCAGCCTGGCGGTAAAGGCGAAAAACCCTCGGTGAGTCACTGATCTCATTGCATCCTCGCCTTCGCACTACTTGACGGCCCGCGCATACTTCACCTCAAGAGTCGTGGTGCCGAGTGTGGTGTCCTTGATCGCCGCCAGCAGCGCGTCGCGGGTCAGCGGCGTCGATGCTGCGGGAAGTTTCGCGTCTGCTGAGAGGGCATAGAGCGTGATCGTGTACGTCTTGTCCCCCGGGCCCTGCGAGCACGGCGGCGCGTACACGCTCTTGCGATTCACCGTGTTCTGACCCCATGTCCCCACGCTCGCGTCGCCGCTCTTGAGTTCGCGCACAGCCGCAGGAATGTTCGCCACCACCATGTAGACATGCGTGGCGCCGTCGCGGGCCATCGTGTGCATGACAACCGCGAACGCCTTGGTGCCCTCGGGCGGCGTGCCCCACGCGAGCGCTGGGGCACGCGGAGCCGACTTGCTGTCGCAGGTGCACTCGATCGACAGACGGCCGTCGGCGACGTCGGCGCTCGACAGAGCAAAGCCCGCCGCCGCGGCCTTCGGAGCGGCCGAGGGGACCGGCTGCGTGGGCGGGTCATTGGGCTGAGGATGTTGCTCTCGGCGTGGACGATCGCCATCGTCGCGGGGCCTGCGTCCGCCACCGCCCTCGCCGCGTCCGCCACCACCGGGCCTTCGCTCCGGCCTTGTCGCGTCATACGTGTCGGTCTTCGTCGCTCCGCTTGGATCCACGAAGTCGAAGATCCATTTCCCGTTCTCCAGCCGGTAGTTGACGAAGCTCTTCTTCCCGCCCAGCGCGTACTCCAGCGACCACGCCGGGTCGGTCTCCTTCCCCGTCGCCCCTCCCACATGGCTGAACCCCGTGATCTTCGCCCCGCGCAACGGCGGGAGCGCAGCCCGCGGCGAACTCGCCCGCGGCTGCGGATCAATCTGGTCGTCCTTCACCGTCACCACGCCGCGCATGCCGCCGTTGAGGTACGGGTACCTCACGCTGGCGTGATAGTGATAACGGCCCGGCACGGCAACGGTGCTCGCGCCGTCCGGCCCCGGCCCTTTGCTCGGCATGCCATAGTGCCCGTTCAACTCGTCGAGTTTCTCCGTGCCGCCCAGCGGGCAGCACTTGTCTTCATCAGCGCCGCCCTTCTTCGCGGCCGGATCAAACAGCCCGTAGATCGGGAATCCATCAAGCGCATACGCGATCGGCTGCCCCGCGCCGACGTACTTCTGCAGGTGCGTGGGCGCGATGTGGTAGTGATAGTCATCGGCCCGCCCGCAGTGCCCGCCGAACTCGTCGAGCTCGCCCGCGAGAAACGTGTCGGTCTTCCCGTCGTTCTTGATGGGGTTGAAAATCGGCACGCCGTTGGCGGCCAGCGCGATCGCGCCGCGAAACAGTTGCTCCTTCGCCGACACCGGCTTGTCGGCCAGTTCCGGCTTGATCGGGATCTGCCACGCGTTCCCCCCGCGATAGCTCTGCGGCAGCGGCACCTGCTGCTGCCACGCCGTGATCCCGACCATCATCGGGTGCGAGAAGACATAGGTGCCGGGCTTCCCGCCGGGCACATGCGGCAGCCCGTCGCTCTCGACATACAGCCACCGATCATCCCACCGCGTGCTCACGAACGGCGCGAACGCGTTGAACGGCGCGGCCTGCGCTGGCGTGCCGGGCTTCGCCGGCGCGGGCTTGGCCTGCTCGGGTTGACTGAGCGCTTGCGAGGCCAGCCGCTCGTTCATCGCCTTGACCTCGTCGATCCGCCGCTGCGCCTCGAGCCGATCGGCCTCAGCGAGATCCGCCATCGGGAAGACGACAACATCCCCGCTCTCGCGCTCGATGCTGATGCGGACAACGCCATCGACCGTTCGCGCCGCGAGGAACGCCCCGCGCACCACCTCGCCCGACTTCGCGTTGGTCCACGTGCGAATCTTGGTCGGGTCTACTTGGTGATGATCATCGTGATGCCCGTCGGCGCCGGGCGGATGGGCCATAGCGACCCCACACGCAATCAGCACGCCAGCCAATCCAACGCACATCGAACGGATCATCGTGCTGGCTCCTTCTCGGCAGGCATTGCTTTCCGCACCTGCGGCTTGACGGTGTATGTGTGCACAATCGACGCGTTCTTCCCGTGCTCGGCCTCATCGCCGGGTCGGGCCGCTCGCACGTACTCGACCTTGGCCGAAGCGTCATCGCCGCCCGTCACCGTCACGCGCAGGTGGCCGGAGTTCGGGAAGATGTCACCGCTCTTGTACGCCTCGCGATTGAACGCGGTGAACGTCGGGTCGGCCGGGTTGGGGCAAGACTGGTAGATCACGCCGTCGAGTTCCTGGCGGGCGTAGAGATGGTCGTGGCCCTGGAAGAAGATGGTGACGCCGGTGTCACGCATGAGCGCGTGGATGGGCTTCTCCCATTTGGGCCGCATCTGGAAGAAGCGTTCGAGGCCGCGGGCGGGCGCTGCGGGCGGCTCGGGCTGTGCGTCTCCCGCCGCGCCCTGGCGATTGCGACCTCCGCCTCCGCCCCCCCGGCGATCCTGACCGCCCCACTCGTAGTACGGCGCGACTTCTACGCCGCCGCGCCCCGTGCCCGATACGTGATGGCTGAAGACGAACTTGAACTTCGCATTGCTCTGCGTCAGCGTGGCCTGAAGCCACTTGTATTGCTCATCGCCGAGTGTGATCTGCCAGAGGTCGCGTTGGCCGCGACCGCCCCCACGCCGCCCCTCGCGTGCTGGATCGCCCTCCTCGTTTCGCGCTGGCCCCTTCGCTCCCGCCTCATTGTCGACGGCGAGAGGAGAGTGCCAGTACGGATCGATGACTACAAACAGCGCATCGCCCCACTCCCACGCGTAGAAATCACGCAGGAGCCCGACATGCTCGACGGGCGTGCTGTTGCCGGTGTAGATTGCGCCCGGCGCGGGGAGCGGAAAGTACGTCGTTCGCGCCTTGCCGGCAAAGACGGCAAAGTTGCTTGCTGTGCCGTCGAGCAGGTACTTGGCCGCCTGCTCGTGGTTGCCGTTCACCAGCATCAGCGGCGTGCTCTTGCCGACGATGCCGAGGAACGAGCGCTGGCTCGCGTACACAGCGTTGACCGCGCTCTGGCTCTTGTTGTTCTGTTCGATCAGCCGTTCAATGCTGAAGTCGTCGCCCATCATGAAGTGGAAGTCGGGCGTGTCCGCCGCCACGTTGGTGAGCGCGCGAACGTACAGGTCGGGGTCGTACATGCGGCCGAGCCGTTCCGGGTGCGAATCCCCCTGCACCGTAAAGCTGAAGTTCTGCCCCGGCGGGCGCGCAGTGCGGAAGCTCCCCCCCGTCCCCGATGCTTGCAGTCGCCACTCAGTGTCTCCTGCTGCACGCAGCGACACGCGATAGACGTATCGCGTGTTCGGGGTCAGCCCGGCAATGTCGATGTGCATCGGCACGCCCGCATCGAGCGCGAACGGCTCGGTCTTCTTGGTCAGGTCAGAGGCCGAAGCCCCGTACTCGATCCGGCCTTGTGCGGCCCTAGCGGTGAGCACGCTGATGACTGCCGTGCGGTCGGTGGGGGATCCCACGAGCGTGGAGAACTCGGACTCGGGCCCACCGGGCGAGGTTCTTGCTCTGCCTTGGGCAAAGGCGACGGCTGGGGCAACCATCACCATGAACAGAAAGACAGCGGTCGCGAGCCAGAAGCACTTTCGCATGTCTGGACAAACGACGAACAGACCGGGGTATTGCAGGACCCTTCGGGCCGCCAAAACCGGTAACGAGTTCAAATCCCATCAACAGTCGGCCAAATTTCGGCTGTTTTGCGCCGGTTAGCGTTCGTCGATTGAACCAACTCCAAAGAGCGTAAACCCCTGTTCAGAAACGAGAAAGCCCTTCGATGTGCTCATCGAAGGGCTTTACTCTAAAACAAGTCGGGGTGACAGGATTTGAACCTGCGACCTTCTCGTCCCGAACGAGACGCGCTACCAAGCTGCGCTACACCCCGCAAGTGTCCACCATCAT
>Ga0075160_10000170_pt1 | contig 40511 bp, 21 predicted proteins | sample JI91814C2DNA_FD_70969 | JGI IMG/M metagenome (GOLD analysis project Ga0075160, IMG submission 70969) | Wastewater effluent complex algal communities from Wisconsin, to seasonally profile nutrient transformation and Carbon sequestration -... | ecosystem: Engineered > WWTP > Effluent > Algae... | reverse complement strand
ATTTTATGGTGGACACAGTTGAGTGCCCATGTATGGTATGATACCAAGGCTTTCCGCGACAATTTCAAACAATTACTCAAAGAATGGGTGATTGAAAGAAGGAATGATCCCGCTGTGATTTTATGGGGTTTGCAGAATGAAAGCAAACTACCCAAGGATTTTGCCGAAGAATGCACGGCATTGATCCGCTCACTCGATCCAACGGCCTCCACACAAAGACTGGTTACCACCTGTAACGGTGGGGAAGGAACTGACTGGGATGTGCCGCAGAACTGGACCGGCACTTACGGAGGTAATCCCGATGACTATGCGAAGGATTTAAAAAAACAGGTACTGGTTGGTGAATATGGTGGCTGGCGCAGTATTGACTGGCATACCGAAGGTGGATTTGAACCCAATGGCCCCGCCAGTGAAGATCGCTTTACCGCATTATTGGAAAAAAAGATTCGTTTGGCTGAATCTGTGAAACACAGTGTGGCTGGTCATTTTATGTGGCTGCTCACTTCTCATGATAATCCCGGAAGAGTACAGGGTGGGGAAGGCCTGCGTGAAATAGACCGGATCGGTCCGGTGAATTATAAAGGGCTGCTTACATCCTGGGAAGAACCTACCGATGCCTATTATATGTATCGCAGCAATTATGCCGATAAGCTGAAAGAGCCGATGGTATATATTGTATCGCATACATGGCCCAACAGATGGAAACAACCTGGTATAAAAAACGGACTGATCGTTTATTCCAACTGCGATGAAGTGGAGCTCTTTAATGATCTGGACGGCGCTTCATTGGGGAAGAAGAAAAAAAATGGAATCGGGACCCATTTTCAGTGGGACAGTGTGCTGATCCTTTATAATATTTTATATGCAGTAGGATATGTGAATGGTAAAGCAGTGGCAAGAGATACCATTACGTTGATGCACCTGCCGGAAGCACCCGGCTACCGGAAATTATCAGTTAATCCACAAGCCCAGTATGCAGCTGAAGGCGATTACAAATACCTGTACCGGGTCAACTGTGGTGGTCCCGATTATGAAGATAGGTTTGGAAGACTATGGCAGGCTGACCGGGGCTTCACCCAATCCCTGAGCTATCATTTTGAAGGAGTCTCTTCTGCTTTTGCCAGTCAGCGAAGAATATTTACAGCTTTACGAAATACAACCGATTCAAAATTATTCCAGACTTTCCGGTACGGGAAAGATCGTTTGATTTATCGTTTCAAAGTAGATCCGGGCGAATACCGGGTGGAGTTGTATTTCATGGAACCCTGGTTGGGAGTAGGCGGTGGTATGAATGCAACGGGAATGCGTCTATTTGATGTTGCCGTCAATGATCAAACTGTTATCAATGACCTGGATATCTGGAAAGAAGCCGGTACGCAGGCACTGCTGAAGAAAGTAGTGACGGTGAAAGTGAATTCATCAGAACTACAGATTAGTTTTCCGGAGAGCAAGGCCGGACAGGCAGTGATCTCGGCTATTGCGATTGCGAAAAAGGAATCGGAAGAACAGCGCTCGTTAACTCAGGAAGTTGAGAAAGCTCCCATTTACCGGATCGCATCCTGGCTGGATATCGGAGACAAGATATATTATGAAGGAAATGCAGTCTTTCATCAGCTGCCGGCACAACTGTACGGAGCCGACTGGATCCGTTTCCTCCGGAATGATCCAAACGAAATTGCATCTTATACATTAACCAGAGAAACGGATTGTTATATTGGGGTGCGCCTGCCCATGGCCCTGCCTGCGGAATGGAAGGACTTTGAACCCCTGAATACCGTCATTGAAACCGTGGAAGACAGTCTCGTACGGTATAGTGTTTATCGTAAAAGAATGAAAGCGGGAACCACACTTAAGGGAATCAGACCCGGTTTTATCTATATACTAAAGGAAGCAGATAATATGCAACCGGCTTATGACTTCAAGCCCGTGACTCAGTACCGGGCTGCTGCCGTTGCAGCGAATGAAACCATTCAAAAAGATTCGGTGAATGGCCGGTATTGTGTAGTGATGAATACGGATCAGGCAGCAGCCGGATTCCAGGTGCAAACCGGGGTTGGGGATCATTATTCCTTTACCGTAAAATATTACTGGAACCGGGAAACCACTGTAAGTGGCAGATTGCAATTACTGGATGCAGGTGGGCGCATGATGATGGATGAACCCGTAAACTTTAGTTTTACCCGTGCAGGAAAATGGAACCAGTTCACGCTGAACACAGCCACCATGATCAATGCCGGGAATTATACGGTCAGGATATTGGTGAAAGATGGAAAAGGACTGGCACTGAGTAGTGTGGATCTGCAATAAATAAAGGATGCCTGCTGAATCAAATGATATGCATTGTATGAAACGATTGCCGCTATTCAAATTATTGTTATGGATGTCCGGCATCCTGCCATTGCCTGCATTGGCGCAATTACAGGTGAAGGATCTGCGATGTATGTATACTACTAACCCATTGGGCGTGGAAACAATGAGGCCCTTCTTCAGCTGGAAGATGGAAGGCAACACACAAAACCTTTTGCAATCCGCTTACCGCATTTTGGTCGCCGATGATTCCGTATCTCTTGTCAGGAATAATGCCAATTACTGGGATAGCAAAAAGCAGGCGGGTCAGTCTGCTGTACAGGTTTACTATCAGGGAAAACAGCTGGCCGCCGCCCAAAAGTATTACTGGAAAGTATTCATTTGGGACAACAAAGGAAAAACAGCTGAAAGCAGGATCCATTTTTTTCAGATGGGATTGCCGGCTATGGCTGACTGGGGCGCCGCCCGCTGGATCGGGTATGATGAAGTGGTGGATTCATTACGGATCGCCCCGCATGTACACCTCAGTGGTAAAAAAAGCTGGGGACCCCGCTTGAATGTGTTACCGATGATGCGCAGGGAATGGACAATTGATAAACCGGTTCAAAGCGCTATTTCATATATCAGCGGACTCGGCCATTTTGAAATGTTCGTCAATGGAAAAAAAACAGGCGATCATTTTCTGGATCCGGGTTGGACGGATTATGACAAACAGGCTCAGTATGTTGTTTTTGATATTACTTCACAGTTACAGCAGGGCAATAATGTGATTGGCGTGATGCTGGGTAATGGATTTTATTATATTCCGGGTCAGCGTTACCGTAAAATGACAGGGGCTTATGGTCATCCCAAAATGATCATGAAAACAATGATCACTTATAAGGATGGTTCCCGTACAGAACTGGTGAGTGATCAGCAATGGCAGACAGCGCCTTCACCCATCATATACAGCAGCATATTTGGAGGAGAGGATTATGATGCGAATAAGGAACAAAAAGGCTGGAGCAGTCCGGGCTTTGATGCAAAAGGCTGGCGGTCGGTGATTATTACAAAAGGCCCGCCCCGTCTCACTGCACAATTGCAGCCTCCTTTGAAAATCATGGAACAATTTCCTGCGAAAACAAAAAAGGAAATCCGAAAAAATGAATGGGTCTATGACATAGGACAAAATTGCTCCGGTATTCCTTCTATCAAAGTAAAAGGAAACAAGGGAGATACCATTCGGATCTATTGCGGAGAATTAATTAACAAGGATGGTACAGCCAATCAACGAGCGACTGGCTCACCCAGTTATTTCAATTATATTTTAAAAGGAGAAGGAACAGAATCCTGGCAGCCCCAATTCACCTATACTGGTTTCAGGTATATGCAGGTGCAATGTATTCCCAAAGACAGTATGCAATCAGCACCTATGGTTGAAGAGATTGCAGGACTGCATACCCGCAATGCCGCAGCAACCGTGGGAAGTTTTTCCAGTTCCAATCAGTTATTTAATGATACCTACAAACTAATCGACTGGGCCATTCGCAGCAATACTGCGAGTGTGTTCACTGATTGTCCGCACCGGGAAAAACTCGGCTGGCTCGAACAAACCCACCTGATGGGCGCATCAGTCCAATATAATTATGATGCCGCATCTCTGAACCGGAAAGTGATCATGGACATGTTGGAGTCGCAGTATCCGAATGGAAAGATCCCGGAGATCGCTCCTGAATTGACTGTCTTTGTTCCACCTTTTGATGAATCTCCGGAATGGGGAAGTGCATCCCTGATTTTACCCTGGTACCATTATCAGTGGTATGGAGACCGCGAGATACTCGTCACTGCTTATCCCATGATGAAGGCATACGTCGATTACCTGCTTACAAAAGATTCCATGTTCATTCTGAAACATGGTTTGGGTGATTGGTTTGATATTGGTCCGGGTAGGCCGGGTGTTTCCCAAATGACAAAAAAAGGAATCACGGCAACTGCTACTTTATATTATGACCTGACCATCCTAACCAAGGTAGCCAACCTGCTGTGGCAAGCGAAAGATGCAGCACGTTATACGCAACTGGCTGCAGAAGTCAAAAAATCATTCAATGCTGCATTCTTCGACCGAAATAAAATGCAATATGATTCGGCCAGTCAGACCGCCAATGCCATGGCATTATACATGGGATTGGTGGAGCCGGCTAACAGAGCGGCCGTGGTCAATGCGCTGGTGAATGATATCCAAAAAAGAAACAATGCCCTCACTGCCGGAGATATCGGTTTTCGTTATGTATTAAAAGCACTGGAAGCTGGCGGACAAAATGAATTGATTTTTGCCATGAACAACCGGGATGATGTGCCGGGTTATGGTTATCAGTTAAAACATGGGGCCACTGCACTCACGGAAAGCTGGCAGGCCTATGAGTCGGTCAGTAATAATCATTTTATGCTCGGACATTTAATGGAATGGTTTTACAGCGGGTTGGCCGGTATCAGACAGCAACCTGGTTCAACAGCTTACCAGCAACTGGAATTCAGACCACAACCGGTGGGTGATATCAAATTTGTATCAGCTGCATTTCAAACCATGTACGGTGAAGTGAAATCTGATTGGAAAAAAGAAGCGGGGCAGTTTATATTGCAGATTGTTGTGCCAGCGAATACCCGTGCATCAGTGTACATGCCCGGGTCAGTCAAACCCATCCTCACCGGATCGGGTACTTATACTTTCAAATCAAAAATATAGTGGATGAAAACTCTGATCTGTGAACAACCCGGTCAGCTGGCATATGGCAGCAAAGAAAAACCACTGCCTGAAAAAGGCAGCGCCATCCTGCAAGTGAAAAGGATTGGTATCTGTGGTACCGACCTGCATGCATTTGAAGGCACACAACCTTTTTTCAATTACCCGCGCATACTCGGGCATGAACTGGCTGCGGTAATTGATGCAGTGGAACCCGGTCATGGTTTTGCTGCCGGCGATCAGGTCTCCATCATTCCTTATTTTAATTGCGGAACCTGTATTGCCTGCCGGAACGGATTACCCAATTGCTGTGCCGCTATTTCTGTTTTCGGTGTTCATGCCGATGGAGGAATGTGTGAGTATATTTCTGTTCCGGTGGAATACCTGCTAAAGGGAAATGATATGTCTTTTGATGAACTGGCATTGATTGAACCTTTGGCCATCGGCGCCCACGGCGTAAGAAGGGCAGGAGTGAAGCCGGGAGAATTTGTATTGGTGATCGGCGCAGGACCCATTGGTTTGGGCGTTATGGAAATGGCAAGAATTGAAGGGGCGAATGTGATCGCGATGGATGTGAATGAAACGAGACTGAATTTCTGTAAGGAAAAATTACAGATCACATCTACTATCAATGCAGCAGCAACTGATGTATTACAACAATTACAGGCAATCACCGGAAAAGATATGCCAACCGTAGTGATTGATGCCACTGGTAATTTGAAAGCCATCAACAACGCTTTACAGTACCTTGCACATGGCGGAAGGTATGTGCTGGTGGGTTTGCAGAAAGAGGCTTTTAGTTTTTCGCATCCGGAATTTCATAAACGCGAAACCACGCTCATGAGCAGCCGGAATGCGACCCGGGAGGATTTTGAAAAAGTGATGACAGCCATGCGGGAGAAAAAAATCAAGCCTGCTACTTACATCACCCATCGGGTACAATTTGGCGAAGTAAAAGAACATTTCGAAAGCTGGTTGAATCCGGCCAATGGAGTAATCAAGGCCATGGTGGAATGTTGAAAGACTAATTAATACTTATATTGACCGATCATGAAAAGAATTTTAGGCAAAACAGGTTTTGAAATCAATCCTATGGGACTGGGTACCTGGCAGGTAGGCGGCAGATGGGGTTCGGCCTTTGATGAAAAAAATGCAGCAGCGATCCTGCACCAGGGAGCTGACGGGGGCGTAAACTTTATTGATACCGCCGATGTATACAGTGATGGAGAAAGCGAAAAAGCCGTTGGCCGTTTCCTGAAAGAAAGAAAAGAAAGAATCTATGTGGCTACCAAATGCGGACGACAGATCCAGCCGCATGTGAATGAGGGGTACACAGTACCGGTATTGAAAAAATATGTGGAGGACAGTCTGCGCCGTTTACAAATAGAATGTATAGACCTGATCCAGCTGCATTGTCCGCCCACGGCCGTGTATTACCGCCCGGAAATATTTGCATTGTTTGATGATTTGAAAAAAGAAGGAAAGATCCTGCACCTGGGGGTAAGTGTAGAGAAAGTGGAAGAGGCATTGAAAGCGATTGAGTATGAAAATGTAACTACTGTTCAGATCATCTTCAATATGTTTCGCCAGCGCCCGGCTGATTTGTTTTTCCGCGAAGCAAAACAAAAAAATATAGGCATCATCGTAAGAGTGCCACTGGCCAGCGGATTGCTGACCGGACAATACTCCGCCTCCACCAGCTTTGATAAAGGCGATCATCGTTTTTTTAACCGGGATGGTGCAGGTTTCGACAAAGGAGAAACTTTTTCCGGGGTGGACTATGCTACCGGTTTACAAGCGGTGGAAGCATTGAAGGAAATATTTCCCAATGATCTGGCTGCAGCTGCTTTACAATGGGTGCTGCATTTTGAAGCAGTGAGTACAGTGATCCCCGGTGCATCCCGTCCGGATCAGCTTCTTCGTAATCTTGCTGCCATGAACCGGGCAGCGCTGACAACAACTGAAATGGAAAAAGTAAAAGCCATGTACGAGCAATATATTAAGCCTTCGGTACATCATTTATGGTAAGAATTATTTTTTTCTGGGTACTGTATTTGTCTGCGTTGAGTATTCATGCGCAGGTAAGGCAGGCTATTGACTTTAACGCAGACTGGCATTTTCAGTTGGGAGATGATAGTCTGGCCCGGGAAAAGAACTATGATGACAGCCGTTGGAGAAAATTGCAGTTGCCGCATGACTGGAGTATTGAGTCTGACTTTATAAAAGACGCCCCTGCTACTAATCAGGGCGGATCATTACCCGGAGGGATTGGCTGGTACCGCAAGACATTTGTACTACCATCAGGAGCCAAAGGCCAACAGGTACAGATAGCATTTGATGGTGTTTACCAGCAGAGTGAGGTATGGGTCAACGGACATTATCTGGGGAAAAGACCCAATGGGTACATGCCTTTTCAATACATCATTGATGAATACCTGTTGCCCGCACCGCAGAAAAATACCATTGCCGTCCGGGTGGATAACAGCAAACAGCCCAATAGCCGCTGGTATACAGGCAGTGGCATTTACCGGGATGTGACCCTGCATCTTTCCAATAAAGTAGCGTTTGTTCCGTACGAAATTTTTATTAGTACAAAGTCACTCATGGGAAACAAAGTAGTGCTGGATCTTCGTACGGTTGTTTTTAACCGTTGGGTGGATACAGCATTGGATCTTCAGATGAGCACTGAAATTCTGGACCAAAAGCAAAAACAGTTATACCATAGGCAGGCAATGAAAAAAGTCAACAGGCCCGGCCAGTGGAATAATTCCTTAACAGATACTTTACAGGGGATCATGCCATGGAGTTTGGAGCGTCCTTATTTGTATACGCTTCGATTAGTACTATACCAGCGAGGGAAAAAGATTGATGAATACAAAATAAAATTTGGATTCCGGGAAGCGCAGTTCCATAAAGAAAAAGGGTTTGTATTGAATGGCAGACCAATGCTTTTAAAAGGAGTTTGCATGCACCACGACCTCGGTGCTTTGGGGGCAGCCTTTAATAAAGTGGCTGCGAAACGGCAGTTAAATATGCTAAAAGAAATGGGTTGCAATGCCATTCGCTTCTCCCATAACCCGCCTGCAGCGGCCATGCTCGACCTCTGTGATGAGATGGGCTTCCTGGTGATTGATGAGGCTTTTGACAACTGGACGAAGAAAAAAAACAAATTCGATTACCATCTTGATTTTGCACAATGGCATGAGCGGGACCTGCTGGCCATGGTCACACGCGACCGGAATCATCCCTCGGTCATTGCCTGGAGTGTGGGCAACGAGAACCGCGAACAATTCGACAGCAGTGGGATCTACTGGGGAAGGAAATTGGTTGAAATCGTACAAATCGCCGATACCACCCGGCCGGTGATTGCGGCATTAACGGAAACAATGCCCGATAAAAATTTTATTGTGAAATCGGGGGCCATGGAACTGCTCGGCTTCAATTATAAACTCTACGATTATCCTCATCTGCCTCAGCGATTCCCGGGTAAAATGTTTATTGCAACTGAAACCGCTTCTGCACTTTCCACCAGGGGGGTGTATCAATTTCCGGCCGACAGTATCCGGATCTGGCCACCGGATTACAAAGTGCAGGATACTTTTAATACCGGGAATAAAGATTTTACCGCTGCTGCCTATGACAATACCCATGCGTATTGGGGTGGTACCCATGAAAAAACCTGGCTGGCGGTTAAAAAGCATCCGCATATGACGGGCATTTTTGTATGGAGTGGTTTTGATTTTTTGGGAGAGCCCTTGCCTTATCCCGCCTTTCCTTCCCGGAGCAGTTATTATGGGATCATTGATCTGGCCGGATTTCCCAAGGATGTGTTTTATATGTACCAGTCGGAATGGTCAAAGAAAAATGTCCTGCACCTTTTCCCGCACTGGAACTGGAAAAAAGGAGATACGGTGGATGTTTGGGCCTATTATAATCATGCGGATGAGGCAGAACTTTTTGTCAATGGAAAATCGGCTGGAAAAAGAACTAAAAACGATTCAACATTACATGTCAGCTGGCGGGTTCCTTTTGAAGCTGGACAGATCAGGGTCCGGAGCAGGAAAAAAGGGCAGACAGTAATGGAAAAAGCGATCCTGACAGCGGGTCCGGCCTACCGGATTGAACTGCTGGCTGATAAAATGCAATTAAAGGCTGATGGAAAGGATCTTTCTTTTATTACAACCCGCATTCTGGACCGGGAGGGAAACCTGGTACCGGATGCAGATGATCTGATACAATTTACCGTTTCAGGCAACGGGCAGATCGCCGGAACCGATAATGGTTACCAGGCCGATACCCGATCCCTGAAAAGTCCGGCAAGACATGCCTGGAAGGGACTTGCTTTGCTCATCCTTCAATCCAACGGAAAAAAGGGAAATATTACATTAAAGGCAACGGCCCCGGGGCTGAAACCAGCTACCATTATCCTCTCTGTCACAGACTAAGTACCGTGTTTTCTCAACGCAATCGTTCCCGGAGCAGGGGCTTTGTTTTTTAGTAAAATAATACATCTTTATAGCAAAACCTTACATTTTCAGGCGGGAAGGTCACCTGTACCTTTAAATCACGGTTATCATTCGACATTCACAATTAACGGTTAAGCTGCGGTATGAAAAAACATCTCCTTTTAAAGGGTGACAATAATGGACTGTTCCTGCAACAGGCTTTGTTGTTATTGATGATGACCGCACAACTGGTACTCTCCACGGATCTAAAGGCTCAAACAACTGAAGACAAAGAAGCCGCTTTCAAAAAAACATTATCGGAGCGCTCGGCTAAAATTGTTACCGGATTAAATATCACTAAGCCGAACAAAAAAGAAAAGATCACCCAACTGATAGCCGGCCAGTACTACGATCTCAATAAAGTACATGATCTCGCTATCAGCGCCGAAGCAAAAACAAGCCGGCTGGAAGCCCTTCACCGGAAGTTTTCCCAAAAATTGAATAAGAAGTTATCAGATAGCCAGGTGGAACTGGTGAAAAATGGTATGACCTATAATGTGCTCAATGTTACTTATACGGCCTATCAGGAAATGATCCTTACCCTTACTGCAGAACAGAAAGAAAAAATTTATAACTGGTTACTGGAAGCCAGGGAGAAGGCCATGATGGAGGGATCATCAGAAGCAAAGCACAAGATGTTTGGAAAGTATAAAGGAAGAATCAACAATTTTCTTTCTGAACAGGGATATAATATGAAGGCGGAAGAAAAAGCCTGGCAGCAAAGATTGAGAGAGAAAAGAGAGAAGGATGCAGCCGGAAAGCAAAATGCCGCCTGATCAAAAAAGTATTAATGATTTTTTTATATAAACAAAGCCATATGAATAGTCTCCGACTGCCAAAACTGCTGCTCTGGGTTGTATGTATGCTGTTCTCGGTTCTGTCTTTTGCACAGGAAAAGACCGTCACCGGAAAAGTAACTGACCCCAATGGCAAGCCCCTGGAAGGTGTTAGTGTTAAGGTTAAGAACACCACCAATGGAACCACCACCAATGCGGATGGTGTATTTACCATTAAAGTTCCATCCTCAGAGTCCATCATCAGTGTAACCAGTGTGGGTTACCTTATTTACGAAGCCAAAGCCGGTTCAGGTAACACGTTTAATGTGCAAATGACCTTACTGGAAAAAACCATGGAAGATGTAGTGGTGGTAGGATATGGCTCCAAAAAAAGAATCAATGTACAGGGCTCTGTGGCCACGATCAAAGGAACAGAGATCGAAGATATTCCGGTAGCCAACCTGCCTTCATCCCTTGTGAACCGTATTCCCGGTGTAGGCGTCAACTTCAGTTCCGGTAAACCTGGTTCTACTACAACATTGAATATCCGGAATGCCACAACATTTCCCGGAGCACCAACAGGCGTAACCAATCAGCCATTGATTGTTATTGATGGAATTATTGCCAACCCCACCCAGTGGGCACAGGCACCCAATTCAGACTGGTTTGATAACCTGGATGCCAGCCAGATTGAGGATATCACCTTCCTGAAAGATGCGTCTGCTGCTATCTACGGCGCAGCCGGTGCGAAGGGAGTGGTGTTAATCACTACAAAAAAGGGAAAAGCAGGGAAACCAAAAATTTCTTATTCGGGATATTTTGGGGTAACTACTCCTTCTGTTAAACCCAAAATGTTAACAGCGTTTGAGCATGCTACATTCATGAATAATGGATTTGAGCTGACCGGGGCTGCAGATAACCTTCGTTTTTCAAAAGGAGATCTCGATTCACTGAGCAGGGTCAAAGATGAAGGATGGTTTGATTATTTCTGGAAAAACGGGAAAGTACAAAGACATACTATTAATGTATCAGGCGGTACTGACCGGGTTACTTTATTTGCCGGTGGTAGCTTTTATAATGAAAAAGGAAACTACGGAAATATTGAAAACAATAAGTACAGCTTCCGTTCTGGAATGAATGCGACTATTGTGGATGGATTGACTGCCAGTGTTACCTTTGCGTCTGACTTTAATAAAGAGCTGAGCAATAACCATAAAAACGCCAGCTCTGAAACTGATGATGCCACTATCCGTGCCCTCTACCTGACTCCAAAATGGGTACCGGTTACCATTAACGACAAACTGGTCGGTTTTCAGGGAGCCAATAACTCCTCTCCGCAAAATCAGAACTGGAATATGTTAGGGGTGCACAATTCCGGATCTTATCGTGATTCAAGGTCACAGGGTCTGGCCATCAATGCCTCTGTGGAATGGAGACCAAAATTTGTAAAAGGATTGGCAGCCAGGGTACAATATGGCCGCAATAACAGGAACGATAATGCCAAAGGGTATTATGCTTCTTATTTTGTTTCCAACTTCCTGAGAAGAGGACAAAATAATCTGCTCTATTCCAGCCAGATTAATACAACTACTCCTTTGGTGAAAATCACCAATAATGATCAGATTGAAGAAGGAACAACAACTTCCACCAACTATCAGTTTATTACCACCCTGTCCTATGCCCGCAAATTCGGATCACATGATCTGGATGTGATGGTGGGATTTGATCAGAGTGAAGCTGAAAGTAAAAACATCCTCCTCTCTAAAAACGTACAAATCGTTCAGGGTATTGATGAATTCTGGGCTTTCAGTAACGACCCATCCGTACTGGGTAGTGTTCAGGATGCCATCCGGAACCCTCAGCACTTTAAGAATGCAAAGCGTTCTTATATCAGCAGACTGAACTATTCCTTTAAAGGCAAATACTTTTTTGAATTCATCGGAAGGGCTGATGCTTCTGTGAACTTTACACCACAAAACAGATGGGGCTTCTTCCCCACAGTGGGACTGGGCTGGAAAATCAGTGATGAAAATTTCTTCAGAAATATTCTGTTTGTCAATTCATTGAAGTTAAGAGCTTCTTACGGACTGGTGGGTGAAGATAGGGTAGGTAACCGCCTTTGGGAATCAAGGTTTACACAAACAACCGGAATCCTGATCGGAAATACCAATACAGGTGGCCTTGATCCAAACGTGTATCCTAATGAGGATATCACCTGGGAAAAAGCCAGATCACTCAACGTTGGTCTGGATGCCACTTTCATGAAGAACAAGATCACTTTGTCAGTGGATGTATACCAGCGTTATTCTTACGATGGATATGATGTGTATTCTGCCAGCGTATTTGCACCAACAGCCGGTATCCAGCCTCCAGTTATTAACTACGGACGCCAGATCAGCTGGGGTACTGAGTTTGCATTAGGCTACCGTACCAGATTTGGAAAAGATTGGGGCTTTAGTGTGGATGCCAACTTCGGCTGGACCAACAGCCAGTTATTACAGTCTTTCTATAATGAAGCTTTCCTGGGCCAGTTCGGTCCCGATCAGTTGGGAATTGGTATCGGCCGTGACCCCAGAAGATATAACTCCAATAATATCGGTTATATCGCTAAAGGTATTATCAAAACACAGGCTGATGTGGATGCCATACTTGCAAAAAATCCCAATTACCTGATTGGTGGTGTAAAACCACAGGTTGGTTTTATGGATTTTGAAGACATTAACGGAGACGGGCAAATTACAGAAGCCGGTGATGCAACACTCATGTATGACAGAACAACTCCTTTGGTTGGATTTGGTATTACATTCGGAGCCACCTACAAAGAATTCAAACTCCAGATGAACATGAACCTGTCCATCGGTGGAAAACGTTTCTTTGATTCAGAAGCAAGAAAAATTCCAAACGCCACTCAGAATGCAGCAAAATTCTGGTCTGATCAGTGGACGCCTTCTAATCCTGAGGGTAAATATCCAAGAGCTGATGCGCCGTTGATCACTGCCAACTCTACTATGTGGGCGGTACAGGGTACACAAAGCCGGATTAATAATGCGGTGTTGTCCTATCAGCTGCCAAAAAGACTGGCTTCCAAACTCCGGATACCGGATATGCGTATCATGTTAACCGGAACGAATCTGTGGAATATTATCAATCCATTTAAATACAAGGATCCGTATACATCCAACTTTGCAAACTATCCCACATTGCGTACCATTTCAGTGGGAATAAATGCAAGTTTATAATCCAACACGGTTGCTTAATAACTAAACTTAGAAAAATGAGAAATATATTCACTACAGGTCAGAAACTGGTAATAGCTGCTACGGCAACTGTTACCCTATTGGCTGCCTGTAAAAAAGACAAAGAATTTTTTGAAGTTGAGGATCCACAGGGGATCGACTCAAAAATCTGGCATGATGAAGGAGCAATTGGATTGTTCCTGAACCGCGCCTATGGGGTGATTATGCCGCAATGGCCGGCTCCCGGATCGGCTCCCGGAAACATCCACATTTCTTCTGATGAAATGAATGGTGGTAATACCGCTTTTCTGTATGGTACCCTGAATGAAAATGCAGTAACTGATATCGGAACAGCCAATAATAATGTAACAGCCAACCGTTATTTTGATATCCGCCGCTGTAACCTGGCCCTCGAGGGTATTGATACCAGTTCTGTACTGTCTGAGCAAACAAAGAATACACTCAGAGGTCAATTCTTTTTCCTCAGGGGTTATGTATACTTCAGAATGGTGGCATTGTATGGTGGCGTTCCGCTGGTGTTAAAAGTTCAGGAACTCACGAATGACGGTATTCCTACTGTACCCCGTTCAAAAACCAGTGAGTGTATCGCTTCGATTGTAAGTGATTTTGATTCTGCTGCCGCCCTGCTGCCTGGTACCTGGCCAACCGCGGAAAAAGGACGCGTTTCCCGCGTAGCTGCTCTTGCCATGAAAGGAAAAGCATTAATGTACTGGGCAAGTCCGCAGTTTAACCCTACCAATATCACCAGCCGCTGGGAAGATGCCTATCAGGCTAACCTGGCAGCATATACACAGGGTATTGCTGATGGAAACGGACTGATTGTCAATTATTCTGATTTATTTATTACGGAAGATCATAAGGAAGCACTGATTGTAAGAAAATACAATACTTCCCGTGATTTTGGAACGAATATAGAAGCTATCACCCGTCCGGTTTCTGAAGCACCGGGTGCCAGCGGATCCTTCCAGCCAACTTGGAACCTGGTACAGAATTATACAATGAATAACGGTTTACCCATCACGCATGGTTCTTCCGGATATAGTGCCGTTCAATACTGGCAGAATAGGGATCCCCGTTTTGATGCAACTGTTGCTTACAATGGAGTTGTATGGCCACTCAGTGGAAAAGCCACCAGGAGACAATGGCAATATACTGGTGTAATTGATGAAACAAGCGGAACTATTGTAACCGGATTTTACTGCAGAAAGTTTTGTAACAATACCCTGACTCCGACACAGGCCGTTTATAGTTCAAATACAGGTGGCGGTAGTGGTATGGACTGGATCGAAATGCGTTTTGCTGAAGTGATGATGAATCTGGCTGAATGTGCCAACGAAACAGGTCGTTTGACAGAGGCAAAAAATATGGTACGTCAGATTCGCCAGAGAGCAGGTATTCAGGCCGGCGCATTTGATTACGGACTGGCTGTTGCTACCGATATCCCCAGCATGCGTTCCCTGATCCTGAATGAAAGAATGATTGAGTTTGCCATGGAAGGAAAAAGGAATATGGATCTGCGCAGAACGAGGAACCTGCACCTGATCTCTGCCAGACAATCCTATAAACTGGCCGTTAAACTGCCTTACGTTTCAGGTGCCCTTCCAACCGGCGGACCTGTACCGGGTAGAATTTATATTGATGTGCCTAATGCCCTGGGTCAGCGGCCAAGGGATACCATCAATATCAATAACCTGTCTTCTTATTCCACTGTATTTACTGTGCCGGGTGCGATTCAGACAATCGAGGGTTCCAGTGTAATCAATATCCCTTCTAACTATTATTTCTATCCCCTGCCAAACTTTTTCAGTCAGCAGAGTTATGTGATCGAACAAACACTGGGATGGATTAACGGAACTTTTGACCCACTTCAATAATTATTCAAAACATGATTAATATGAAAAAATATATTATAGGAGTTATGATCGCTGCCGGTTTTCTGGCTGCCTGCGAAAAAAAGGTGGATCCTATAGACACATTTTATGTGACGGTAGATTACCGGAGCGGTGGCGCCAAATACATCACCAGCGATGTAACAGTGAACCCAAAGGATAGTATTTACTTTGATTTCACGATCAATTCCCAGGACCCCATGTCCTATGTGGAAATCCAGAAGAACGGAACAAGAATCGACACTTTCCGGCTGGATGCATCCAATAACAGATCTTTTTCAAGGATAAAAGGATACCGGGCAGACAGTGCTGCCGGTGAATATACTTACCGGGTTTTGGCCAGAGATGAGAAAGCAACCTTCATGGGTGATGGCGGTAAGATGTTTAAGGTGACCGTTAATCCGGACTTCAATTTCTGGAGCTATCGCATCCTCCAGGTACCAGACACTGTATTAAAGAAAAATAAATGCTACTATTCTACCATTGATGGAAGAGTGCATACTTATACGGAAGCTACGGCTAATTCCGCCAGTATCGACTTCGGTTATTATTGGGATACTACCGGCAGAGGAACTGCCTCTACCAGTGATGACCTGAAGCATACATTCTATTCGCCTAGTGCGGCACAGCCACAGATTCCATTTTATGATCTCAGCAGCTGGACCAAAAATGTGACCTTATTAAAGAAAATGCCATCCAGTGTGAATTTTGTTTCCCAGCTTACTTCCGCGGGTGCCATTCAAACTTTAATCGGTGGCAATATGGCATCCGGTACTTCTTCCAAAGTATCTACCATTAGTACTTCAGGAGGAAATAATGTGATCGGATTCAAAACAGCTTCAGGAAAATTCGGAGCCATCCTCATCAGGTATGTGAGCGGAGATTCTCCCAATGCCACGACCCAGATTGAAGTTGATGTAAAAGTTCAAAAATAGCAGTTCGTATACAGCAGTTAGAAAAAAAGGAGAAAGTGTAACAGCTTTCTCTTTTTTATAGGATGAACGGTGCAATCTTCCTGTTATATGTTCGTCTAATAAAAAAACGCTGATGAAAAAAATTACTATCCTCGCTGCCTTATTCTGTACAACCGTCTGTTTGCCGGCTATGGCGCAGTATCCGGATATACCGGCTGCAGATCAGCGTAGGTCAGATTCACTGATGGAAGCCGGACGCAAACACTCCGACAGTGTCTGGCAACTGGCCTGGCACATCATACAGGAAGATGCCAGAAAGGGGAAACCTTATATTCCATTTGCTGCCAAACCGGAAGACCTTCCGCAGGCCGATATTCCTGCTTTTCCTGGTGCAGAAGGAGGTGGTAAATTTTCATTCGGTGGAAGAGGTGGTAAAGTATTTGTCGTAACCAATCTTGATGATGACGGCCCCGGTAGCCTGCGCTGGGCCTGCGAACAGGGCGGAGCCAGAATTGTCGTATTCAATGTATCGGGTATCATCCGCATCAAAACACCACTGATCATCCGTGCTCCTTATATTACTATTGCCGGACATACGGCTCCCGGTGACGGCGTATGCGTAGCCGGCGAAAGTGTATGGATCAATACCCATGATGTGATCATCCGCTATATGCGTTTCCGCCGGGGAGAAACCTGGGTCGGCAGAAGAGATGATGCCATCGGTGGTAACCCCATCGGAAATATCATGATTGATCATGTAAGTGCCAGCTGGGGACTGGATGAAAACATGAGCATGTACCGGCATATGTACAATGACAGTACCGGTGCCACTGAACAAAAACTGGGAACGGTAAATATCACCATCCAGAATTCTATTTTCAGCGAAGCCCTTGATACCTGGAACCATGCATTCGGCAGCACTTTAGGTGGAGAGAATTGCACTTTCATGCGGAACCTCTGGGCCAATAATGCCGGAAGAAATCCTTCTATTGGCTGGTATGGTATTTTCAATTTCGTGAATAACGTGGTTTATAACTGGGTACACCGCAGTATCGATGGCGGTGATTACCGGGCACTCTACAATATCATGAATAACTATTTCAAGCCCGGCCCCGCCACTCCAAAAACATCCATCGCTTACCGGATCCTGAAACCCGAAAGCGGCCGTAGTAAACTCAAACAAAAATTTTATGGCCGGGCCCATGTAAATGGCAATATCGTGGAAGGATACCCTGCTGTTACAAAAGATAACTGGAAAGGTGGAGTACAAATTGAAGACGAATCCGGTGCCGGAGAACATGAAGCCTATATGCGCTGGCCCAAACCCCTTCCCATGCCTGCGGTTACTATCGTGGATGCAGAACAGGCCCGCCAGTTTGTACTAGCCAATGCCGGCGCCACCCTGCCAAAAAGAGATGCAGTAGATAGCAGGGTTGTAGAAGAAGTAAAGACCGGTAAGGTAACAGTACCCGCAGGCGTCATTGCTCCCGCTAGCCAGTTCAAACATCGCCGGATGCCATTGGATTCCTATAAAATCGGGATCATCACCGATATCAGCCAGGTAGGCGGATACCCTGATTACAAGGGTACTCCTTATAAAGACAGCGACAATGACGGTATGCCTGATGAGTATGAAGTAAAGGCTAAACTGAACCCCAAAGATCCGGGTGATGCGCAGAAAATTACTGCCAGTGGTTATAGCAATATTGAAGTATATTTAAACAGTGTGGTGGATATAAAAAATGTAAGACCCGTGACAGCAGCCCGTAAATCATTCTAAGCAGTTTTGAAGCGGGAATCCTGCTGCCCTCCAACATTTTTGCTACCGATTTTTAAAAAGAATGTTCAGCAGTGACCCAATCACAACCATATTTATCTTTTCTTTTTTTACTAACCCTTCTGATATCGCAACAGGCTTTGCCGGCGCAAAAACCGGTGAAGCCTGCTGCTCCTTTATTTTTTGATAAAGGAAAACTACAGTATACTCCCGGATCAAATGGCGACCGCATACCTGATTTTTCTTATTGCGGATATGCCGCTTCCGAAAAACCCATTCCAACGGTCCCGGTAAAAATTATCGTACCGCTTTCAAAAGGCGATGCAACGGCCCGCATACAGGCCGCACTGGATCAACTGGCTGCTTTGCCCCTGGATGCGAATGGTTTTCGCGGAGCCGTATTATTGCAAAAGGGCAACTATGAAGTAATAGGTCAGTTAAGAATCAAAGCATCAGGCATCGTGCTGCGTGGCAGTGGCGTTGGACAAACGACCATCACCGGAACCGGCAACGGCAGGCTGGCCCTGATTAAGATAATTGGACAAAATAAGATTTCACGGGATGGATATGGGATGAGAATCATTGACCCCTACGTACCGGTGGGTGCCATGCAATTCCGGGTGGACAGCGGCATCATGATCAAAGATCACAGTAACCGGATCATCATCCGTCGCCCATCTACCCAAAAATGGATCAATCAGCTGGGTACGGATCATTTTGGCGGCGGCATCACTGCCCTGGGCTGGAAACCCGGCGACCGTGATCTTTTTATTGATCGTACCATCACCCGCATCGAAGGAAACATGATTTATATTGATGCACCCATCAGCACATCAATGGATAGTAGCTATGGTAGTGCTTCCATTTATTTTTATTCACCAGATGGGAGGGTTACAAATTGTGGTATTGAAAACCTGAGTCTGCAATCTGCTTATGACTCCAAAAATCCAAAAGACGAAGATCACCGCTGGAATGCCATTAACCTGGAGAGCGCGGAAGATTGCTGGATCAGACAAGTCAACTTTAAATATTTTGCCGGCAGTGCCGTCAGTGTACTGGAAACATCCAAGCGAATTACTGTAGAAGATTGCAAGTCATTATCGCCTGTTTCAGAAATCGGCGGACAAAGACGGTATACTTTTCTTACCACCGGACAGCAGACTTTATTCCAGCGTTGTTATGCCGAAAAAGGTTACCATGATTTTGCTGTGGGCTATTGCACACCGGGTCCCAATGCTTTTGTACAATGTGAATCCATACAACCTTATAGTTTCAGCGGTACGATCGACAGCTGGGCCAGCGGTGTATTATTTGATGTGGTGAATGTAGATGGCAATGCCCTTCGATTTGGAAACCGCGGACAGGATGCCAATGGTGCCGGATGGACAGCCGCCAATAGTGTTTTCTGGAATTGCACAGCAGCAAGAATTGATTGTTACCAACCACCTACGGCCCAAAATTATTCCTTTGGCAGCTGGGCACAGTTTGCCGGCGATGGTTATTGGGGTGAATCCAATAATACCATTACCCCGAGAAGTTTATTTTATCAGCAACTTAAAGAAAGACTCAACAAGAATATTGATGTGCAGGCACAACTGATGCCGCTGATTACTGAAGCCAGTAGCAGTCCTTCCGTAGAAACCGCCTTGCAATTAGCCAAAGAAGCAGCTACGCCCCGTCTGCTTTTACGAAATTGGATTGATGAAGCGGCGAAAAGGAATCCCATTAATACCGCAACAGCGGGTGCCCTGATGCTGGATGAATCCAAAATCAAGCCTCCCTTTATTTTCAAAAGGACTGCAGCTCTGCAAGTGAAAAACGGCTGGCTGGTACGAGGTGAAGAAGTATTAACGGGCAAAAGACAAGGGGTACAATGGTGGAGTGGTGGATTGCAGCCTTCTGATATTAAAAATGCCAAAGCCCATCTCACCCGTTTTGTTCCCGGTCGTACCGGTAAAGGATTGACCGATGATCTGCTGGAAGTAGTGGCCGAAATGAAAACAAACAATACCATTGCGCTGGAACATAATTACGGACTCTGGTACGATCGCAGAAGAGATGATCATCAACGTGTCCGCAGAATGGACGGAGAAGTATGGCCGCCATTTTATGAACTGCCTTTTGCCCGCAGCGGAAAGGATACGGCCTGGGACGGACTCAGTAAATATGACCTGACTAAATTCAATCCTTTTTACTGGAGCCGGCTCAAACAATTTGCTGATCTGGCCGATCAGCAAGGTCTGGTACTGGTGCATCAAAATTATTTCCAGCACAATATCATTGAAGCAGGAGCACACTATGCCGATTTCCCATGGCGTTCTGCCAATAATATCAATAATACCGGTTTCACAGAGCCGGTGAATTATGCAGGCGACAAAAGAATTTTTTATGCCAGCCAGTTTTATGATATCAGTCACCCGGTAAGAAAAGCAGTACATAAAAAATACATCCGCCAATGCCTCGATAATTTCAAAGACAATAGCGGAGTCATTCAACTAATCAGCGAAGAATTTACCGGCCCATTGCATTTTGTAAAATTCTGGCTGGATGTGATCAGGGAATGGGAAAAAGAAACCGGTAAACATCCGATCATCGGTTTGAGTGTGACGAAAGATGTACAGGATTCCATTTTAGCACTTCCGCAATATGCCGCTGTGGTTGATCTGATTGATATCCGTTACTGGCATTACCAGGCAGACGGATCTTTATATGCACCACAGGGCGGACAGAGTCTGGCGCCCCGGCAACATGCCCGTTTACTAAAGCCCAAAAAGACCAGTTTTGAACAGGTCTATCGTGCCGTAAAAGAATACCACGATAAATATCCCGGCAAAGCCATTATGTATTCTGGAGACAGTTATCCTGAATTCGGGGTTGCTGCTTTTATGGCTGGAGGTAGTCTTTCTGTTTTACCGGCCAATTTTAGTCAGGAATCACTTTCCACTGTTTCGGACATGAAGCCAATGAAAACAACCAGTGCGAATGAGTACAAGCTGGGAAATGAACGCAGTACAATTGTCTATAATTCTGTCACTAAAGTGTTTACCATTCAATAAAACCAACAAGTCACATGCAGCCATCTGCTCCAACACACAATACAAGTTCAAACCAGGCCGGTAGCGGAAATAAATACCTGGTTCCCTTTATCCTTGTCGCCTTCCTTTTCTTTTTATGGGGGATGGTACACAACCTCGATGGCATCCTGATCCCGCACCTGAAAAAAGCATTTCAGCTGTCCAATACGGAAAGCATGCTGATCGATAGTGCCATTTTTACGGCGTATTTTCTGATGGCGATCCCGGCAGGGATGATTTTGAAAAGATGGGGATATAAAAAAGGAATTATCACCGGTCTGATCATTGCAGGTATCGGTGCCTTTCTTTTTGTTCCAGCCGCCAATACCACCACTTATTTTATATTCCTGATTGCCTTGTTTATTGTAGGCTGTGGGATCACGATCCTGGAGACCGCGGCCAATCCCTATGCTGCTATTCTGGGTAAACCGGAAACAGCCAGTATGCGACTGAACCTGGGTGCAGCGGTGAACGGGCTTGCCGTTTTCATTGCCCCCTTACTGGGAACCCGCTTTATTTTTTCAGGGATTCAACATAGCGATGCAGAACTCGCGGCGATGACCGAAGTGCAAAAAGCTGCTTATCTATCCATGGAAGTCTCGCGGGTGAACACTACTTATATCTTTATTGCATTAGGCTTTATTGCAGTTGCCGTGATGTTCTTCCTTTTCCGTTTGCCGGAGGCGAAAGATACCAGCAATACGGTGAAACTCTCTGAATTCGGACAAGTATTGAAACACCGCCATCTCCGCTGGGCGGTAATCGCACAATTTTTTTATGTGGGTGCCCAGGTATGTGTGACCAGTGTATTCGTCCGCATGGCGATGAAATACGGAGGTGTAAATGAAGTGGAAGCCGGCAACAAACTCGGCTATCTCTATGGAGCCCTCTTCCTGATTGGCAGATTCCTGGGAACCATCCTCACCCGTTATTTCTCTTCCAGCAGGTTGTTGATGCTGTTTAGTATCGGTGCAGCACTATTCAGTGTGATTGCCATTACGGGGCATGGACAAATTGTGATATACTCCATGAGTATTGTCGGGTTTTTTATGTCGATCATGTTCCCGACCATTTTTGCACTGGGATTGGTGGGACTAAAAGAAGAAACAAAAGCCGGCAGTTCATTGCTGGTGATGGCGATTGTGGGTGGCGCTATTCTGCCACCTGTAATGGGCCAGATTGTAGACTGGCAAAACGATAATATTAAAATAGGATTTGCTGTGCCCCTGGTATGTTTCCTGGTCATCCTGTTCTTTTCGGTCGGGAGATATAAGCCTGACAGCACACAGGTATTGGAAACTCAATAGCCAGCCTGATTTAAATAAAATTGATTGATTCAAAGTTTGACGAGCATATGTTTGGAAGGGGTTTAAAAAATATAATCGCATTGCTGGCTTTGTTGTTTTGTTGCCAAAGCGAGGGGCAGCCTGTTGCCTTAAAGGTCTCATTGAATAAACGGTTCTTTACAACGGCAGATGGAAAGCCTTTTTTCTGGCTCGGCGATACCGGATGGCTGCTCTTTGTGAAGTGTACCCGGGAAGATGCTGTTTTTTATCTGGATACCAGAAAGCAACAAGGTTTTAATGTGGTGCAGGTGATGGTGCTTCATGATTTCAACAATACCAAAAATGTATATGGCGACTGGGCATTAAATGATTTTGATGTGTCCCGTCCTGCTACCACAACAGGCGCTGATTTCCGGAATGCGGAGCAGTACGATTACTGGGATCATGTGGACTTTATCATCGATGAAGCCGCCAAACGTGGTATTTATATGGCCCTGGTGCCTACCTGGGGCAGCAATGTGAAATCGGGAAAGATCAATGAACAACAGGCAGAAGCCTATGCAAAATTCCTGGCCAAGCGTTATCGCAATAAAAGCAATATCATCTGGTTAAATGGCGGTGATATTAATGGAAAGGAAGGATATGCGGTTTGGGAGAAAATCGGATCCACCATCAAAAACTTTGATCCTAATCATCTCATGACCTTTCATCCCCGTGGCCGTACCAGCAGTACTGACTGGTTTCATCAATCGCTCTGGCTGGATTTTAATATGTTCCAGAGTGGACATAAAAGTTATGCGCAGGATACTTCTTCCAAAGAAAGAAGACATTTCGGGGAAGACAACTGGAAATATGTGGAGGAGGATTATGTGATGGATCCGGTAAAGCCCACACTGGATGGGGAGCCCAGCTATGAAGATATTCCCTATGGTTTGCATGATACATTAAACGGTTATTGGAGGGGAGCAGATATCAGGCGCTATGCCTACTGGAGTGTACTGGCAGGAGGCGCCGGTTTTACTTACGGACATAATTCCGTGATGCAATATTATATGCCCGGTGATACCGGTATTTCTTTTTTCCCGCAACAGGATTGGAAAAAAGGAATCAAAGCCGAAGCTGCTGAGCAAATGCGGCACCTGAAAAAACTGATCGGCTCCTATTCCTATTTCGACAGGGAACCGGCACAGGCACTGATCCGCCAAAACGGAGAAAAGTATGATCGCATACAGGCTGCAAAAGGAAAGAGCTATGCCTTTTTTTATACCTATACCGGTCGTAACCTGGATATCGAAACAGGTAAACTTGGATTTATACCCGGTAAAGCCAGTTGGTTTGATCCGAGGACAGGTTTGAAGAAAAGCGTTCCGGGATTCAAAACGGGAACAAGTTCATTTGATCCGCCCGGTGAAACAAAAGCTGGAAATGATTGGTTATTGATACTGGAAAAATAAATGCGTCAACTGTTTGGCATATCAGTCCTTTTTTTACTGGCTTCCTGTTCCGGGAAGGCCTTTCTTTTCACATCCTTTCATGAACCGGCTGATAAAGGATTACGGATGCTCTACAGTTTTGATGGGAAGAAATGGAATGACCTGGATACCGTATTGCTGCAACCTAAAGTAGGGGAACAAAAAGTGATGCGTGACCCGAGTATGATACAGGATCGCAACGGTATTTTTCACCTGGTCTGGACCAGCAGCTGGAGAGGAGATAAAGGATTTGGCTATGCCTCTTCCAAAAACCTGATCAACTGGTCAGAACAATGGTTTATTCCGGTAATGAAACATGAACCAACCACGGTGAATGTGTGGGCACCGGAATTATTTTATGATGATATCCGGGATCAGTACATGATTATCTGGGCCAGCTGTATTCCTGGCAGGTTTGAAAGGGGTATTGAAGCCGATAGTAATAACCATCGGATGTACCTGAGTACCACCCGTGATTTTGTAACATTCAGTGATACGAAGCTATTCCTGGATCCGGGCTTCAGTGTAATTGATGCGGTGATTCTGAAAAAAGGAGAAAAGGAATATGTAATGGTATTAAAAGATAATACCCGACCTGAAAGAAATCTGAAAGTCGCTTTTGCAAATGACCCAATGGGACCCTGGACCAATATCTCGAAGCCATTTTCAGTCTCTTTTACCGAAGGGCCCAGTATTTTGAAGATGGATGATCAGTGGCTGATTTATTTTGACAGTTACCAAAAAAAGATTTACGAAGCGGTACAGACAAAGGATTTTAAATCATTTGAAAATATAACTACTAATGTTCAGGTGCCTGCTGGTCACAAACATGGAACTATCCTGCCTGTAAAAAGAAAATGGGTGAATCAACTGATAAAAAAATTGAAGAGATAATGCGTAGTCTGCTGCTCATAACTGTATACATGTTTAGCTTGTCACTGTCTGCGCAGGATACTGTACGTTATATTGGTAAAACCCTTTCGAATGTAGATTACCATCATGGACAATTATCTCCTGCCATCGGGGTTCACAATATCCAGACGTTGCGGGCCAACCGGGCAGATAAAAATGAAACCAGCTCCTGGACCTATAACCATGCGCCCATGCTGGCTTACTGGAATAATCAGTTTTACCTGGAATACCTAAGTAATCCGGTGGGGGAACATGTGGCACCCGGACAAACCCTGCTGCAAATATCAAAAAATGGTTATCAGTGGACGGAACCGGTCGTGATTTTTCCACCCTATAAAATTCCGGATGGTTTTGTAAAAGAAGGAAAGAAAGACACAGCACGGAACAGTTTCGCCGTGATGCACCAGCGGATTGGATTTTATACGAGCAAGGCGAAAAAATTATATGCGCTGGGGTATTATGGTATTTGTCTGGTGAAAGGCGATGATCCCAACGATGGCAATGGCATTGGCCGGGTGATCAGGGAAATAAAAACCGATGGTAGTTTTGGTCCCATCTTCTTTCTGCGTTATAACCATTCATTCAATGAAAAGAATACCAGCTATCCTTTTTATAAATCATCGGGTGATGCTGCATTAATCAGTGCCTGTGAGGAATTTCTTTCCAACCCGCTATTGATGATGCAGACTGTAGAAGAGGGTGATCGTAACGATCCCCTGATTCCATTGCAAAAAGATTTCAAAGCCTTTAATTATTTCCGGCTACCCAATAAAAATATTGTAGGACTCTGGAAATATGCCCTTACCAGTATTTCTAAAGACGGAGGAAAGACCTGGCCCATGAACCCCACCCGGGCACCAGGGTTCGTGAATGCCAATGCCAAAATCTGGGGACAACAAACCAGCGATGGCAAATATGCAACAGTGTACAATCCCTCCGAGTTTCGCTGGCCCCTGGCCCTGAGTGTGAGTGATGATGGATTGAAATACAAAAACCTTTTATTGGTCAATGGTGAGATCAGCTCCATGCGCTATGGCGGTGCCTATAAAAGCTATGGTCCACAGTATGTAAGAGGTATCCAGGAAATGGATGGAAAACCTGCTGATAAAAACATGTGGGTGACATACAGCATGAACAAAGAAGATATTTGGATAAGCCGGATACCGGTACCCGTAAAGGACAAAGAAACCCGCCACCTGAATGATGATTTTTCTTTGAATCCTCTCTGTATGCAGTCCTGGAATATTTTCAGTCCCCTCTGGTGTAAAATCGAAACCTTCAATCAATCGCTGCAACTCAGTGACCAGGATCCCTATGATTATGCCAAAGCAGAACGTTTATTTCCCGAGTCGAAAAAAGTTAAAGTCGAGTTTGCTTTCACCGCCGGCCAGCAGGACCATGGTACACTGGAAATTGAACTCACCGATGGAAAAGGAATGCCCTGTTTGCGGATCATGCTCGATTCGACTGGAAGCATCCTTACTAAGCAGGGCTACCGGAATAAATCACTGGGTAAGTACAAGGCCAATGAAAAAATGGTAGTGACGATAGAATTAAATACCGCCTCCCGTTTTTACACGGTAAGCCTGAATGGCAGCAAGCCGGCCAATAATATTTGTTTTGCGCCGGTAGCATCTGTTGAAAGAATTGTATTCAGAACGGGCAGCATTCGTCATTTCCCGGATGCGGAAACACCGACGGATCAATCCTATGACTTATTCAATACGGAAGTACCTGTGAAAAATGCCAGATACAGTATTCATTATCTTAAAACAAAAACATTGCCCTGAAGCAGGTAATCAGACTGATAGATAAAGAATGTTGAAATCGTTCCGATATATATGTCAATCTAAGCAGATCCTTTATCTGTCGGTTGTCCTATTGCTGGAATTAGCAGCAGAAGGCCAGGGCCGTCCCATGATCCTGAAACCTGAATCATTCAGACATTATGTTGACTACTTCAACAAAATGGAAGAGGAGAACATCAAACAGGCCATTCCCAACGACAGTGCCTGGGTCTGGATGAAAAAGAATATTCCATTATTCGAATGCCCGCAGCAGAATTTTGAAGAAATGTTTTATTTCCGCTGGTGGACATTGCGGAAGCATATCAAAAAGACAGAGAAGGGATTTGTGTTCACAGAATTTTTGATCCAACGTTCTTATGCGGATAAATACAACTTGATCTCCAGCGGATTGGGTCATCATATTTATGAAAGCCGCTGGCTGCATGATAAACAATACATGGACCAGAACCTGCTGGTCTGGTACCGGGGTAATAATGGTAAGCCCATGAACAAGCTCCGCTTCTACAGTGGATGGGTGGAAGATGCCATTTACAATCGATTTCTGGTGAATGGCGATAAAAAGTTTGTGCTGGATCTGTTACCGGATATGGAGACCAATTTTGCCGCCTGGGAATCAGAAAAGAAAAGAGCGGACGGATTATTTTGGCAGTATGATGTGCGGGATGCCATGGAAGAAACCATCAGCGGCGGCAGGAAAGAAAAAAATCCAAGACCAAGTATGAATAGCTATATGTATGGCAATGCCTATGCGCTTTTCCAGCTGAATAGTCTGATTGATTTGTACCGCCCCGGTACTGCCCGCTATGGACTCAAACTGGATTCTATCAAACAATCATTGCAAACTAAACTCTGGAATAATAACCATCAGTTTTTTGAAGTCAGGAAAGAACAAGGCGATACCCTGGCCAATGTAAGAGAGGAGATCGGATTCCTGCCCTGGTATTTCAATATACCGGATACACAATATAGTGTAGCCTGGAAATGGCTGATGGACAAAAAATGTTTCAATGCACCATTCGGTATCACTACCGCTGACCGGAGCCATCCCGGCTTTCGCACCCATGGCTGCTGTAACTGCGAATGGGATGGTGCCGTCTGGCCCTTTGCTACTTCACAAACACTAACCGCAATGGCCAATCTGCTGAATAGATACCAGCAGCAATATGTAACCAATGCCGATTATTTCGACCAGTTAGAGACTTATGTGGAATCTCAATATTATCGCGGACGGCCCTATATCGGTGAATACCTCGATGAAAAAACGGGATACTGGTTAAAGGGAGATGAAGAGCGGAGCCGTTATTATAATCATTCCACTTTCAATGACCTAGTCATTACCGGACTGGCAGGAATAAGACCACGCATGGACAATTCATTAGAAGTGAATCCATTGCTCCCCGAAGGGAAATGGGACTGGTTCTGTCTGGATAATATATTATACCATGGAAAAATACTGACCATTGTTTGGGATAAGACAGGATTGAAATACAAAAAGGGCAAGGGACTAATGGTATTTGTCAATGGAAAGAAAGTGGCATCCGCTCCTGTTCTTCAAAAACTAATCGCGAAGTACTGATCAATGATGCGTAAACGTATTATTCATATTATCACACTGATTTTTCTGACTGTACAGGTACAAGCCCAGGAAACAGAAAAAATCTATCTCTCCGGTAAAGGACCGGAAGATGCTGTTACATGGGAGTTCATGTGTACCGGTGGAATGAATGCGGGTAAATGGACGACCATACCCGTTCCTTCCTGCTGGGAATTACAGGGTTTTGGCAAATATGACTATGGTTTTGCCAAAGACAGTGTGAAGGGAAAAGAAAAAGGTTTGTACAAGAGAAAATTTAATGTGCCTGCTTCCTGGAAGGGTAAGGTTATTAATATTGTTTTTGAAGGGGTGATGACGGATGCAGAAGTGAAAATCAACGGACAAGCGGCTGGCCCTGTTCACCAGGGTGCTTTCTATGTTTTCCGCTATGATGTCAGTAAGTTTTTAAAGTATGGAAAAGAAAACCTGCTGGAAGTCACAGTGGCTAAACATTCCGCCAATGAATCGGTTAACGCAGCAGAACGCCGGGGTGATTTCTGGGTATTTGGGGGAATCTTCAGACCGGTATGGCTGGAAGTATTGCCCTCTGTATTTATAAAGAATCTGAACTTCCATGCAGGGGCGGATGGCAATGTGATGGGTATATTTACCATCAATAAATTGGCAGACAGTAAGGCCGTGGTACGAATACTGGATAACCAGGGAAAAGTAGTAGATACAATTCAAACTACTAATACCGATTTTAATTTCGGACTATACTTCTTTGGAAAAACAATCAAAAGTATCAGCACCTGGTCACCGGAAACACCGCAACTCTATACCATTGAGTGTACCATCTATGAAAAGGGCAGGCCCATACATGTGCTGAAGCAGAAATTTGGGTTTCGGACCTTTGAATTAAGACAAAGAGATGGTTTCTATCTCAATGGCGTTAAAATGAAATTCAAAGGCGTGAACCGCCACTGCTTCCGTCCGGAAACCGGAAGAACACTGAGCCCCAAGCAAAGCATTGAAGATATATTACTGATCAAGGAAATGAATATGAATGCTGTCCGGGCCGCTCATTACCCGCCGGATGCTCATTTCCTGGATGCCTGTGATTCGCTTGGATTATTGGTGATGGATGAACTGGCCGGCTGGCACGGACATTATGATACACCTACTGGGAAAAAATTATTGGAAGAAATGATTACTCAGGATGCTCATCATCCTTCTGTTGTGCTCTGGGCCAATGGAAATGAAGGCGGACATAACCGGGAACTGGACAAGTTTTTCAATGAATTGGATATCCAACAAAGACCGGTATTGCATCCCTGGGAGAATTTCAACGGAGTGGAAACCCAGCATTACCGCGAATACAATTATGGTATCGGTAATTATGAAAACGGCAGGGAGATCGTGATGCCAACTGAATTTTTGCATGGCTGGTTCGATGGAGGGCATGGAGCCGGACTGGAAGATTACTGGGAGAAAATGTGGCATAATCCTTTAAGTGCAGGCGGCTTCCTCTGGGATTTTGCAGATAATGCGGTGGTAAGAAAGGATCTGAAAGATTCATTGGATACCGATAAACACCGCGCAGCCGATGGTATCGTAGGTCCGCATTTTGAAAAAGAAGGCAGCTTTTACGCCATCAAAGAAATCTGGAGCCCCGTCCGTTTCGAAAGAAAAGAAATCACTCCGGCTTTTGATGGGAAACTCAATATCGAAAATCGCTATCATTTTACAAATACCCGGTCCTGCTCATTCAGCTGGAAATTAAAACGATTCAATCTTGCTGATACAAAGGAAATATCAGGGGAAATAGCGGCGCCTGATATTCAACCCGAAGCTAAAGGAGTGCTATCCATATCGCTTCCGGCAGACTGGCAGAAGTATGATGTACTATATATAACTGCAAGAGATCCATTTAAAAGAGAACTGTTTACCTGGAGCTTCAACTTCAGCAGTCCGGAATGGATCAAAACAAGAATGGTAGATACAACCAGTACCGGCGAAGTCAGGAATCCCATAGGAGATACCACTTCGATTCTTGTACATGTAAAAGATGTGCAATTGATGTTTAATGGGTTCAATGGAATGCTGGAGGAGGTAAGAAATAAAAAAGGGGTATTGCCCTTCAACAATGGACCCGTTATACAGGAAGGAGCAAACAATTTTGCCCGTATCAAAAAATATTGGGAAGGAAATAAACTGGTGATCGCTACCCAATATGACCGGAAGGAAAGTTATAACACCCTTCAATGGACCATTTACCCCAGCGGCTGGATCAAACTGGAAGTACAATATTTCCCCGGGGCCTATTTCACCAATTTCGCCGGTATCAATTTTTCGTTTCCTGAAAAGGAAATCAAATCGGTTACCTACATGGGCAATGGTCCTTACCGGGTCTGGAAAAACCGGATGAAGGGAAACCAATTTGGTGTTTGGAATAAAACTTACAATTCAACCGAAACAGGGGAGTCCCCCTGGGTCTATCCTGAGTTCAAAGGCTACCATTCTAATTTTTACGGAGGCTATTTCTTTACCAGTAACAATCAGTTTACCGTAGTGACTGAAACCGAAGATCTATTTCTTCGCCTGTTTACCCCAACCTGGAAAACCGATCAGTGGCATAACTATGAACCGTATTTCCCAACCGGGGATATATCCTTCATGCAGGGGATTCCATCTATTGGTACCAAGAGCCAGCGCAATGAAACAACCGGCCCCATGGGCATCAAAAATATGTACTACGATTATGAGAAGGATCCCGCAAGGGCACTCCGGATCTGTTTGTGGTTTAATTTCTCATCTCTGTAACATGAAACGAATTATTCTTGCCTTATTCCTTTTCTCTTTTCTGCAGGCTGATAGCCAGATCAGGATAACCAACCTCCGTTGCGAAATGCTGGTGAATCCGCTGGGTATTGATATAAAAGAACCCCGGTTCAGCTGGCAAATCGAATCAAACACAAGAGGGGTGAAGCAAACCAGTTACCAGCTACTCGTAGCTTCCTCAAAAGAGAAACTGTCCAGGAACGAAGGCGATGTATGGAATTCTGGAAAACAAATCAGTGATCAGTCGATCCATATCCGTTATACAGGTCAGCCATTGCAGTCCGGTAGAAAATATTTCTGGAAAGTGAAAGTGTTTACGAATAAAGCAGCAGCTTCAGGTGGGGAATACGCTTTTTTTTCCATGGGATTATTGAATAAGGAAGACTGGACCGGCAAATGGATCGGGTATGACAAACCTTCTCCCTGGGATAGTATCACACAATGGTCGAGATTATCTGTCCGATATCTCAGAAAAGAATTCAGCGGAGCGAAACCGGTAAAAAGAGCAACCGTTTATATCGCAGGTCTCGGTTTGTATGAACTATTCATCAATGGCAGTAAAGTAGGTGATCAGGTGCTGGCCCCCAATCCAACCGATTACCGGAAATCATATCTATATAATACCCATGATGTAACCACTCTGGTGAAAACTGGTAATAATGCATTGGCCGTTGCATTGGGCAATGGTCGCTTCTTCACCATGCGGCAGAATTACAAAACCCATAAGCATAATAATTTCGGCTTTCCCAAATTGCTGCTCCAGCTGGAAATAGAATATGCCGACGGTTCCATCAAAAAGATAGGTAGTGATGAAAGCTGGAAGCTACAACTGGACGGACCGGTACGCACCAATAATGAATACGACGGAGAAGAATACGATGCCAGTAAGGAAATGACCGGTTGGAATATGATCGGATATAATGACCGCTCCTGGATGAATGCTGAACCGGTCATTGCTCCACCCGGGCAAATCAGGGCACAGATGAGTGAGGCCATGAAAGCCATGCAGACCATTCAGCCCTTTTCCATTAAAAAAACGGCCAGTGGAAATTATATACTGGACATGGGACAAAATTTTTCCGGCTGGATCAAACTGAAAAATATCAATGGGAAAAAAGGCCAGCAGATCGTCCTGCGGTTTGCAGAAAGCCTGCAGTCGAACGGGGAATTATTTGTCGCCAATCTGCGGGATGCAAAAGTGACGGATGTTTATACATTCGGCAACAAATCTTTAGGCGCTACAGGATGGGAGCCCAGCTTTGTCTATCATGGATTCCGCTATGTTGAAATTTCATCCTTCCCGGGTACACCACAGCTGAACCAGTTTGAGGGAAAACTGGTTTTTGATGCCCTTTCCACCACAGGATCTTTTCAAACCAGCAATGAGATCATCAACCGGATTTATCAGAATGCCTGGTGGGGTATCGCTTCCAATTACAAAGGAATGCCGGTGGATTGTCCGCAAAGAAATGAACGCCAGCCATGGTTGGGTGACCGCACCATCGGGGCACAGGGAGAAAGTTTTGTGTTCGACAATGCAAAGCTCTATGCCAAATGGATGCAGGACATTGAAGAATCACAAACGGCTGAAGGTGCTTTACCCGATGTAGCACCCGCTTTCTGGAATTATTATTCAGATGACCTGACCTGGCCGGCAGCTTATCTCACTATTTCCAATCATCTCTATAATCAGTTCGGCGATATCACGCCCATCCGCAATCATTATGCCTCCATGAAGAAATGGATGGATTACATGAAAGATAAATACCTGAAGGATTACATCTTCACCAAAGACAAATACGGCGACTGGTGTGTGCCTCCTGAAAGCCCGGAACTGATTCATGCCAAAGACAGCACGAGGATAACCGATGGCAAATTAATCGCCACCGCTTATTATTATAAACTACTTTCTTTAATGCAGCGCTTTGCTTCATTACTGGAAAAGAAAGAGGATATCGCTGAATACAAAGCATTGTCTGAAAAAATCAGTGCTGCTTTTCAGGCGAAATTTTACAATGCCAGACTGAACCAGTATGGCAATAATACTGTTACCGCCAACCTGCTGCCCCTGTATTTTGGGATTACACCTGACTCCTTACGCTCGGCCGTATTCGAAAAAATCAGACAAAAAATTCATGTGGAAAACCACGGGCATATCAGCACCGGTGTAATCGGTTCACAATGGCTGATGCGCGGACTCACTGAATTCGGTTATGCGGATCTGGCCTATATCCTGGCCAGCAACAGTACCTACCCCAGTTGGGGCTATATGGTTAAAAACAATGCCACCACCATCTGGGAATTATGGAATGGGAATACGGCCAATCCCGAAATGAACAGCCAGAACCATGTGATGCTGCTGGGTGATCTGATCACCTGGTTTTATGAAAACCTGGGGGGCATCCGTACAGATAAATCAGCAGTGGGTTTCAAAAAAATTACCATGAAGCCTTCGGTGCCAGCCGGACTGGATCAGGTGAATGCCACTTATAACAGCATGCACGGAATCATCCGCAGCAACTGGAAAAACAGCACCGCTCTTTTTGAATGGCATATCTCGATTCCGGCGAATACATCGGCTACTGTCTTTGTTCCGGCCACCACTGCTGAAGAAATCACCTGTGATGGCAATGCATTATCTGCTATTCCGGAAATCAAAGTAATCAAAACAGAAAAAGGAGCCGTGGTACTGGAGATACAATCCGGTACTTACAACCTGGTAAGGAATAAAAACTGGAAGAAAGGCATCGTCAAAGAGCAATTTATTTTTGAAAGAGCTTCCTTTCCTGAAAGTCATGCAGCTACCATTGCTGAAACACCGGAAGGTTTGGTAGCAGCCTGGTTTGCTGGAACCAAAGAAGGAAATAAGGATGTTTGTATCTGGACCAGTCACCTGAAAAACAATCAATGGACCACCCCTGCAAAAGTAGCAGATGGTGTGATGAATGATACCCTTCGCTATCCCTGTTACAATCCCGTTTTATTTTATGCTCCCAATGGGGAATTGCTATTGTTTTATAAGATTGGTCCCAATGTAGCGGGCTGGACTGGCTGGATGAAGCGCAGCAAAGACGATGGAAAAACCTGGTCAGCAAGAGAAGCCCTGCCCGAAGGGTTCCTGGGACCGATCAAGAACAAACCGGTAATGCAGAACGGAGTATTGCTTTGTCCCAGCAGTACCGAAAAAAATGGATGGAAAGCCCATATCGAATTCACCTCCGATTATGGAAAGACCTGGAACAAAACGGAAGCCATCAATGATGGAAAATCCATTGAAGCCATCCAACCCAGTATCCTGCGATATAGTGATGGCCGCATGCAGATTCTTTGCCGCAGCCGCAATACAACACTCAATGAAAGTTGGAGCAATGATGGAGGTAAAACCTGGTCGGCCATGATGGCATCGGCGCTCCCCAATAATAATTCAGGAACCGATGCCGTGACTTTACAGGATGGCCGGCAGTTACTGGTGTATAATCATTTATTACCGGATGCTTCCTGGGTAAAAGGCAAGGGGCCGCGCACTCCATTGAATGTAGCCATCAGTAAGGATGGTAAACAATGGATGGCCGCCCTGGTGCTGGAAGATTCACCCATCAGTCAGTATTCCTATCCTTCCGTGATTCAAACAAAAGATGGACTGGTGCATATTGTCTACACCTGGAGAAGGGAGAAAATAAAGCATGTGGTGGTTGATCCATCGAAACTGGATTTAAAAGAAATCACGAATAAACAATGGCCGGGCATTACTGCAGTAGCAGGTAAAACGGCTGATGATTAAATAAATCGATTGAACAATCTTCCGATCATAGATATTTCGATTATTGCCTTGTACCTGCTGGCCATGGTAGGTATTGGCTTTTGGTTTTCTAAAAAGAATAAGAATACCGAACAGTTTACCCGTGCATCCGGTAAAATTCCGGGCTGGGCTATTGGTTTATCCATCTATGCAACTTTTTTAAGCAGTAATACTTTCCTCGGTGTACCAGGTAAAGCTTTTGGCAGCAACTGGAATGCCTTTGTGTTTAGTTTATCAATGCCTCTGGCAGCCTGGGTGGCAGTAAAATATTTTGTTCCCTTTTACCGGAGTACCGGAGAAGTTTCAGCGTATACCCATCTCGAAAAAAGATTCGGACCCTGGGCACGTACTTATGCTGTGGTTTGTTTTTTGCTCACGCAGTTTGCCCGGATGGGATCCATTTTTTTCGGCATGGCTTTAAGTCTGCAGGCACTCACCGGTTTCAGCATGGCTTCCATCATGATTGTGATGGGTATTTGTATTATCATCTATACCGTACTCGGAGGAATGGAAGCGGTCATCTGGACCGAAGTGGCACAGGGTATTCTTAAAACACTCGGTGCGATCCTGATTCTGTACCTGATCATCCGGGAAATACCGGGTGGATGGAAACAAACCTATGAGTTAGCAGCAGCAGCCGATAAAATGAGTCTGGGTAGTTTTAAAATGGATTTTACCAGTTCCACATTCTGGGTGGTATTACTCTATGGCTTTTTTATCAACCTGAATAATTTTGGAATGGACCAGAATTATATTCAGCGTTATCATACCGCCAAAAGCGAACAGCAGGCAGGCAAATCCGTTTGGATGTGTGTGTGGATGTATGTGCCGGCTTCCCTGCTTTTTTTTATCATTGGTGCGGCCCTGTTTTCCTGGTACCAGGTACATCCTGAAATGTTGGATGTGGTAAAACTAAAAGTGGCTGCTGAAAGATTACCAGCAGCTGCCAGCAGTCTGCAAATACAGGAACTGGCCGCAACCCTGCAGCCGGCTGATTTTGGAGATAAGGTCCTGCCTCATTTTATGGTAACAAAAGTACCCACCGGATTAATCGGATTGATTGTAGCCGCGATTCTTTCTGCTGCCATGAGCACGATCAGCAGTAATATGAATGCCAGCGCTACGGTATTCACCATGGATATTTATAAGAAATTAGTCCGCCGCGACATATCAGATAAAAAACAACTCCGCACCCTGCATATTGCCACGGTGATTTTCGGGTTGATCGGGTTGGCAACCGGACTGGCCATGATCGGAGCAAAAAGCCTGCTCGATGCCTGGTGGGAACTCTCCGGAATTTTTGCGGGCGGAATGCTGGGTCTCTTCTTATTGGGTTTGATCAGTAAAAAGGCAAAAAATGCAGCGGCAGTAACGGCCACAATTACTGGGATCATTGTAATTCTTTGGATGACATTCAGTGACCGTTTGGGTGGCGATTACAATCCACTGAAAAGTACCCTGCACAAAAACATGATTATCGTGGTGGGTACCCTGACCATTTTTCTAACCGGTTTACTAATCAGCCGCTTCAGGGCCCGGACTGTCTCAAAACAGTAAAATTGTACCGTTTTACAGCAAAATCCTGCATTGTATAAGCGTGGTAATTTTTGAAATTTATACTGTAAATGCTGTCGTATGAGTGATAAAAAATTTGTGCCGGTCATGATCACCCCCTTCAACCTCAAAGCAAAGGTTGACCTGGATGCGGTGAGTACCCTGATTGATTTCTACCTGGCAGCAGGTGTGAGAGGATTTTTTGCCAATTGCCTGAGCAGTGAAATGTACAGCATCACTGAAGATGAACGGCTGGAACTAACCCGGCATGTGGTCAAATATGTAGACGAAAGAGTTCCTGTGGTAGCTACTTCTTCTTTCGGACTCACCATTGATGATAAAGCAGAATTCACCAAAAGGATCTACGATACCGGTATTGATGCCGCCATCCTCATCACAGGACATTATGCGAACATCGAAGACAGCGATGAGATCCTGCTCCGGAATTTTGAGAGGATGTTCAAGCTTACCGGGAATATCCCATTAGGAATGTATGAATGTCCGGCCCCTTACAAACGTATCCTGGGAGCTGATGTGTTCCGGCAATTATTATCCTCCGGAAGATTTGTGTACCACAAAGACACTTCCATCGCCCTTGAATCTGTGCAGGCCAAACTGGAAGTGGTAAAGAATGCCAATGCGGGCTTTGAATTTTATGATGCCCACTCACCCAATGCCATGTACAGCCTGCAAATGGGTGCCAAAGGCATGAGTAGTATCAGCGGAAATTTTTATCCTGAAATACTCGTGTGGATGGTGAACAATGCGACTAATCCTTCCAGACAGGAGGAAGTTAAATGGTTACAGGGTGAAATCAGCCGGGTAGATCCCCTGATCCATATTGCCTACCCAATGAGTGCGAAGTATTTCCTGCGCAAAAGAGGCTTACCGGTTCGTACCATCAGTCGTGCCACAGCCCTCGAACTGACACCCGAACAAAAAAATACCCTCGACGGAGTTCACGATAGTTTTTTAATGTGGTGCGATAAACTAGACATCCGGCCGGTTGATACCACTTCCCTTTTATTGCCCAAGTATCCGCTGGATGCAGCGATTTAATTGTTGATAACGATGCCTGATAACCCCCTGACCATATTTTTTCCGGGAAAGCTTGTCTTTGGAAACGGTACCCTGCCGCAACTGGCCAATGATATCATTACGTTGCATCCTGATAAAGTATTACTGCTCACCATTGATCCTTTGCTGCATTCACTGATGCCGTTTAAAAGTAGTCTGGAAGATGCAGGTATCAAAGTGCATCAGGATACCTCTATCATTGCCGAACCTTCTTTCAGTGATTTCGAAAAACTGATGAATATAGTAACTCCCTTTGATCCTGATATTGTTGTTGGTATTGGCGGAGGAAGTGTACTCGATGCGGCCAAACTGGTGGCCGCACAACTGGGCAATGAACAGCAATTGAAAGACTATGTGGGTATTGGTTTACTCAAAGGACGTAAAAAGAAATTGATCTGTGTACCTGCTACCAGTGGCACAGGCAGTGAAGTATCTCCCAATGCTATATTGATTGATGGAGAGAACCAGAAAAAAGGAATCATCAGTCCCTTCCTGGTTCCCGATATCGTGTATGTAGATCCCCTGCTCACCCTGAGTTTGCCGGCTTCCATCACTGCAGCAACCGGTATGGATGCACTGACCCATTGTCTGGAAGCTTACACCAATAAATTCGCACAACCCCTGATTGATATTTATGCATTGAAGGGAATTGAACTGATTGCCGCCAATATTGAAAAGGCCGTCAGCAATGGACAGGATACCCATGCCAGAGAACAATTGGCCATGGGCAGTTTATTAGGAGGATTTTGTCTGGGCCCCGTGAACACCGCAGGGGTGCATGCATTGAGTTACCCGCTGGGAAGTATGTTTCATCTTGCCCATGGATTATCCAATGCCTTGCTGCTTCCCTATGTGATGGAATACAATATACCTGCTGCAGTGGATCGATTTGCAGCAGTGGCCCTTGCACTCGGATGCGAACAAAAAACCACTGCATTCGATACGGCCATGGCCGGTGTAGAAAAAATCAGGAGCCTGAACAAAGCCTGTGGTATTCCAGCAAATCTGCAGGAAGTCAATGTACCGGCCACTGCCATTCCGCAAATGGCAGCCGATGCCATGCTGATCCAGCGTTTATTAAAAAATAATCCAAGAGAAATTACATTGGATAATGCGATTCAAATTTATCAATCAGCCAGCGCATGAACCCCTCCAAAAAATATACCGGTGTGATTGTACCGGCGATTACGCCATTAACTGCCAGATTGCAGATTGATGAAGCAGCTGTTGAAAAATTATTCAACAGTTTTTATGACCAGGATATAGCACCTTTTATACTGGGTACAACAGGGGAAGCAGCATCCATTCCCTTCCAGGTAAAGAAAGATTATATCCAGGCAGCAGAAAGGATCAAAAAACCGGGCACCTTACTCTATGCCGGAATCGGGTCTAATGTATTAGCAGAAAGCACTTCTATGGCAGCGTTCTTCGCCCTGCATGGGGTAGATGTATTGGTGGCTACACTTCCATCTTATTATACGCTGACTGAATTACAGATGAAGGAATATTTTACAGAACTGGCAAATACCGTCCCGCTTCCTTTGTTTATCTACAATATTCCGGCCACCACCCATATGAGTATTCCGCTGCAACTGATAGAAGAACTCAGTCATCATCCAAATATTGTGGGGATCAAGGACAGTGAAAGAAGTGAAGAACGATTAAAAGAATCGATCGAACGCTGGAAATCACGTAGCGATTTTCATTATATACTGGGCTGGGCCACCCAAAGCGCCAATGCCTTATTAATGGGGGCCGACGGACTGGTGCCCAGTACCGGCAACCTTTACCCGGGCATCTATGCAGCCATGATTAAGGCTTTTAAGGAAAATGATACGGCGCTGTTACAGGAACTGCAGGAAAAAAGTGATGCATACGGAGCAGTTTATCAGGCTGGCCGCACCCTGGGGGAGAGCCTGAAAGTCCTGAAGCAGTTGATGGAAGAAAAAGGAATTTGTACATCCGTCATGATGCCGCCACTCTGACAATAACAGTCTTTCCAGTAAATAAAAGGAAAGACGGAGAAAATAAAAGATAAAATGAGCAAACCGATTGTAGCCATCAGCATGGGTGATCCTGCCAGTATCGGTCCTGAGATCGCTGTAAAAGCTTTATTGCAGGATGCTGTTTATGAGAGCTGCCGGCCATTGCTGGTAGGAGATGCCGTTGTTTTTAAACAGATCATTGATAAACTGCAATTACCTGCTGTAGTTCATGCGATACAATCAGTAAAAGAAGCAGGATTTGTCAAAGGAACAATCGATGTAATTGATTTGGGTATCACGAATATCAGTCAGCTGCAGTTTGGAAAAATTGATCCGAATTGCGGAGAAGCCAGTTTCCAGGCGGTAAAAAAGATGATTGAACTGGCCATGGCCGGAGAAGTCGATGCCACTGTTACCGGACCCATCAATAAAAAATCCATCAATGAAGCCGGCCATCATTTCGCTGGTCATACAGAAATCTATGCCCATTATACCGGTACAAAAAAATATGCCATGCTACTGGTGGAAGATCATATCAATGTGATCCATGTGAGCACGCATGTTTCCCTTCGACAAGCCTGTGACCTGGTGAAAAAAGATAGAATTGTTGAAGTGATAGAACTCATCGTGGACGGATTAAAAAAACTGGGCAAGACAAACCTGAAAATTGGTGTAGCCGGATTGAATCCGCATGCCGGCGACAGTGGTTTATTTGGAACTGAAGATGATCTTGAAATTGCCCCTGCAGTGGAAGCAGCAAAAGCTTTGGGCTATGATGTGGAAGGGCCTGTACCTCCTGACACCATGTTTGCAAAAGCTGCGATGGGTGCTTATGGTGGAGTAGTGGCGATGTACCATGACCAGGGACATATCCCTTTCAAACTGGCCGGTTTTAAATGGAATGCGGAGAAACAACAAATGGATAGTGTAAAGGGAGTAAACATTACCCTGGGTCTTCCTATAATCCGTACTTCCGTTGACCATGGGACTGCTTTTGAAATTGCCGGAAAAGGAATTGCCAGTGC
>Ga0075160_10000167_pt1 | contig 40748 bp, 34 predicted proteins | sample JI91814C2DNA_FD_70969 | JGI IMG/M metagenome (GOLD analysis project Ga0075160, IMG submission 70969) | Wastewater effluent complex algal communities from Wisconsin, to seasonally profile nutrient transformation and Carbon sequestration -... | ecosystem: Engineered > WWTP > Effluent > Algae... | reverse complement strand
CACCACTGCCATGCAGCAGGTAACACCCAAACTGGGCCTCAACGGCCTCACCTCAACGTCCTTGGTGGAAAAAGGACGGAACCACGTGAAGGATTGCACCACCAATCCGAACGTGACACTCCCGGGCACCTTCCTGGGCGACATGACCAATGCGCTGGACGCGTTGGAACTGGCCAACATGAAGGTGCTGCAGAACGGTGGGCGGCTGGACCACCAGTTGCGCAACGAGCGTCGGAAGGATGTGGAGGACTTCATCCGTCGCTTGTGTGGGATCGTGGAGGACCAGTGCTTCGGTGATCTGGACAAGATCCTGAGCACGGGTTTCGAAGTGCGTCGTTCCGCAAGCCCTGTCGGTATCGTACAGGCCCCCAAGAACCTGCGTGCCCGCCGGGGTGTGCTTGGTGGCCAAGTGGACCTGCAGTGGGACAGTGTGCGCGGGCGGTTGATGTACGAAGTGTGGATGAACGATGGCGATCCGAACATCGAGGCAGGTTGGAAGCTGGTGGTGCAGACCAGTAAGAACCGCCTGGTGGTGGAGGACCTTCAAACGGACAAGCCCTACTACTTCCGGGTGAACGCCATCGGCACCGCAGGAGTGGGCCCCGCGAGCGACAGTGCACAAAGCAAGGCCGCTTGAGCACCGGGGATCCTCCTCCCCTCCTTCTTCCCTGCCCTTGCCCCGGCTCCGAAAGGACGCCGGGGTCGGGGCGTTGAGCACCAACCCCATTCTCCGATGACCATCAATCCCCTGCTCCCCGCACACCTCACCGGCCCGGCCCACACGCTGCCCTTCGTGGACGCGGCCACACGCCGGCGCCTGCTCTGGCTGCTGCGCACGCCCTACGCCCGCTGCATCGCGGTGCGCGCCGGCGATGCCGTGGTGGCGGTGGCAGGTGCCCTGGTGCTGCCCCCGCTCGGCCATGTGTTGGTGGTGGCGGCCGCCGATCCCGCTGCGTGGCACCATGCACTGCATGCCATCCGCACCGCGCTGCTTGACAACGGATGCACCACGGTGGAGGCCACAGCGGCTGCCGATGCAGTGGCACCCTGGCACACCAACGACTTCGCGGACCTGCAGGAACTGCTGTGCCTGGCAGGCGGTGTGGCCAAGGCCGCGCAAAGCGATGCGGTGCTGCCCCTGGAGCCGCGCCACCACTTCGGCCTGCTGCACCTGGACCGGCAGGTGAACGCGCCGGGCCGCCTGCCGCTGTTGCTGGAGCACGACTACCTCGCGCAGGTGTTGGAACGCGCGGGGGCGGTGCGGGGCGTGTTGTTCCCCCTGCTCGGCGAGGGCCTCATCATGGCCGCCGACGCCTCCGCCGGGTTGGAACTGCAGCGTTGGCTGCTGCCCGTGCAAGCGCACCTGGTGCTGCCAGCCGCCAACACCGTGGCCGTGGAGCATCTACAGGAACTGGGCTACCACGTGCGCAGTCGCGCGCAACGCCTGGTGTGGGGCCCGCCACCGATCCTAAGGCCGGAACTGGTTTTTGCTTGGCCGTGGTGTTGAGTGCTCCAACCACCCGCTACGCCAATAGCAAGTAAGAACCCCGGCATGATGCCGGGGTTCTTGCGTTCGGGAGGGCGATCACTGCGAGTGCTTAGTGTACTGAAGCGGCACGGGAAGATCCGTTCCGCAATACGGATCGTCTACTTGCTCTTGAAGCTCAAACTGCGGTTGTATCCCAGTTGGAGTTGCACAAAGTGGTTCGTGAACACTTTGTCGTCCCCGGTCCAACGTGCACGGAAGAACCACTGGTTCTCCGCACTGGGCCGGAACCAACCGTCGATGCCAGCGAACGCCACGGACGGGAACCGACCGGCATGGGACAGATCGGTCCTGTACAACGTCGGATCGGCCAAGAGCACGTAGGAGCAGACACCGGTGTAGACATCGAAACCATAACGCCCATCGGGTTTCATGCGCCAGCGGAATTCGGCACCGTACATGAAGGAATTGGCGGTTCCCAGGTCGCGTATTGTTCGGGAGGTGGTCGCACGCTCGAAGCCGGTGGAATCGAGCACTGCATTGCCTGCTGAATCGAGCGCCGCCTGGTAGGTGTACCCGACCTCGGTCGTACTGGTGTTCAAGGAATCGCTCACACGCGTGGAGAACAAGTAGCCCAGCACGTTGAATTCCAGGTCGGATTGCGCACGCGGTATGGTCAGGGTGAGCATGTTCAAGCGCGCGCCGGTGCTCCAAGTCGCTCTGTTCAGTTGGTCCATGGCGGGTATCACCCGAGTCCCTTCCGTAGGCGCATCAGCTAATAGCAAACTGCGTTCCTCCTGATTGTGGAGCTGGATACGGAGTGCAGGTTCCGCGTAGCGCAGCAAGTTGAAGATGTAGTATTTCGGGGCCGCCAAAGGCACCCTGCGCGCCACTTCGGTCTGTACCAGCCCATTCGGCTTGCCGGCCGCTAATCCGACTGGATCAGTGAAGAGCCTCAGTTCAAAGAGGCGCTTGGTGTCCTCTTTACGAAGCTGGGTGCAACTCATGGCATCCTGATCATCGTTCCCCGCTGGAAAGACGAATGAGACGACCGTGTCACCGGGTGCGATGTTCTCCGTCCGCAGTTGGTATTCGGGCATATCCACGAAAACATCGCTCAAGGAAAGGATGTAGTCGATGCTGCCATGCCGCTGACCCTTTGGACTTCGTGCAATGACCGCGTAGAGTGGGAAGCGATCCAATAGCTCACGGCTTCGTTGGCGGTCGTGTGCGTAAGGGATGGGTACACCGGAGTTGCTGAAGTGCATCGGTGTCCCTTCGGTAGCCAAGTGTCCCCATACATCCACTTGGCGGAAGGCGCCATCCTCGAACTTGAATTGAACCCTTTCCACAGTGAAGTCCTGGTACTTGCCCCCGACCAAGGCCATTTGGGCGCCGGTCCGGGCCAATACCCTGTGCCTAGGGTTACTGTCGAACGCCAGCTTGTTGAACTTTCGGGTGGGTACAAGTGCCACCAGGGTATCCTTAGGATCCCCTTTCCCATCAAACCAAACCATCTTCTTCACAGTGTAAGCGTACCTGCTTGAGCTCTTGTTATAGGTATTCCACAGCTCCGTTGTAAGCTGTTTAATGACGGCAGCACTGCTATCACCACGCTGGGCCTGCCACAATGGCTTCCATCTTGTCGCTATTGGATCGCTTCGGAAAAGTCGCTTCGGATGGACCGGCAGTACCACGGTATCGTGCATCCATGGTCTTCTGGTGATCTTTTTACGGGCCCATACATCCAATGATGAAAGCCGGGTCCTGACCCGCACTGTTCGTTCCACGCACATGGAGTTGGAGATCGGCGTGGGGTCTGCTTCGATCTGAGCGATGGCCTTCCAATAGAAGGCGGCTACGAACGTTTTGATCTCGCTCGCCGCTGTATCACACGCATCGGCAGTTGGCGAAAGGGCGGTGAGCTCCTCGGTCAACCGGATCTTGAACAAGTCCTCATGGTCCTTGATCCGTCCGGGAACTTCAAAGGACCGGATGGCCTTGTCCAGGAGAGCTTTAATGACACTGATGCCACGGAGGCGCATCTCCTTGCATTTCGCCGTATCCGTGCAGTGCAATACGATGCTATCCTTGGTCAACTGAGCGCGCTCCAAATGAGCCTTATGGATCAGCAGCAACGACTCTCGCGACGCCGAATCCACGTTGGTCATGGCGATCCGTCGGAAATGCGCTTGTGTGGTATCCAGCCCAAGCGTATCGATGGATCCTTTCAAAGCGTTGATCCGCTTCTCGGAGCCTGGTGCTATTCGGGTCACCACCACCTGCGTTCTACTTCCGGTCCACTGACAGTTCACCGCGATGACCACGTCGCAGACCTTGACCACGGTCTCCGGCACTTGCTGAGCTCGCAGGGTGTGTACCACGAACAGGAGCAAGGAAAGAGTAGACAGACGCCAAGTGAACCCCATGAGCCGTGTTGTGCTAGGTTGAATGGTCAAACCAAGGTGATCCCCAACCCCATTTCCAAGCATCCAAGGGGGTCATTTACAACCCCCCTCCTCACGTTTCATCCCACGTTGACATCCCGGCAAGGCTGGGGTGACATCGGTCGGTGCGAGCAGGTATACCGGATGACGCACATCCATCAGGTCGATGCCCACCACCGCTCGTGAAGTTCATTGACCGATGTGCGGGTGCCCGCCCTCCCCCACGCCTGCACCGGATCGACGGCAGCCCGCGTTCGATCAATGAGGGGTGTGGCGCGGATGGGGCCTCGTATGTTTACGCAATGTCGTTCCGATCGCTCGTCCTGGTCCTGTTCGCAGTGGTGGTGGTGCTATGGCCCGGTTGCCGTCCTACCGAGGACCCCGCGCCCCTGGCATCCAACTACGCCTTGGACAGCACCACGTTCCGCGCCGAGCTGGAAGCGGCGCGCGAGGCCAACCTGAACGGGGAGTTCCTGCTGGCCGACTCCCTGGGCCGCGCGGTGATGGAAGGTGCGCGGTTGCCCGAGCGCGGCAAGCAATTGGTGATGGCCTACTCCGCCGTGGCACACAGCCTGCAAGGGCGCCGGCAGTTGGACAGCGCGCTCTACTACTTCGAACGCGCCGTGGAAGTGGCCAGCCGCTACCAGCAGTACAAGGACATGGCGGTGGCGTTGAACAACATGGCCACCGTGCTGCAGGACAAAGGGGACTACGAGCTGGCCTTGGTGCACCTGCTCCGTTCACGCGACCTGCGCCAACAGGCGGGTGACAGTGCCGGCATGGCGAAGAGCTGGAACAACCTGGGCATCCTGCTGATGCGCAAGAACGACACGCTGGCCGCCGACGATGCCTTCCGCAATGCGGTCGCCATCAACGAACGCACGCACGACAGTTCATCGTGGAGCAAGAGCCTCGCCAACCGCGCGGTGGTGCAGTTGGACCTGCAACACTACGACACCGCACTGGTGCTCTTGCAGCGGGCGGCAGCGGTGCGGCCCGGCGTGCAGTTCGGCCGGAGCGAGGCCTACCTGTTCACCAACACGGGCCTGGCGCACGAGGGCCTGGGCAGGCTGGACGAAGCGCGTGCCGATTACGCCCGTGCCATCCGCGATGCCGCGCAAGAGGGCGACGTGGTGACCGTGGCCGGCTCGCACATGTACCTGGCGGACCTGCTGGTACGCTCGGGCGAGCATGCGTTGGCCCGGATCCACTTGGACACGGCCGTGGCCATGGCCCGGCGCACCGATGCGATGGAGTACCTCAAGGACGCCTACCTGACACTGGCCGAAAGCCACGCGGCCACAGGTGATCACGAGAGCGCCTATCGCCACTACCGCACCTACGATGCCTTGGCGGATTCGTTGATGAACGCGGACAAGGACCGGACGATGAGCGAACTGCTGGTGCAGAACGATGTGCAGCGGCGCGAGCGGGAGAACACGGAGCTGCGCACGGAGCAGGCCCTGGCGGAGTTGCGCGCACGCGACCTGCGCGTGCTGCTGGCGGTGGTGTGCCTGTTGGCGGTGGCGGTGGCGGTCCTCGCCTGGTCGCTGGTGCAACGCACGCGGGAACGCGCGCGGCGGCGCGAGACGGAACTGGAGCAACAGGCGCTGCGCCTGCAGATGGATCCGCACTTCCTCTTCAATGCGCTGAACACCATCCCGGGACTGTACGCCAGCACCGATGCGCGTACGGCCACCACCTACGTGAGCCACCTGTCCAACCTGCTGCGCTTGATCCTGGAGACTTCGCGCACCATGCAGGTGCCCCTGCGCCAGGAACTGGAACTGCTGGAGCACTACCTGGCGGTGAGCACCAGCCGCCACAGCGGCGTCTTCAGCTGGTGGATCACGGTGGACCCGACCCTCGATCGCGATGCGGTACGCATACCACCCATGCTGCTGCAACCCTTGGTGGAGAACGCGGTACACCACGGACTGGTGCCCCGCAAACGCGACGGCGAACTGCACGTGGAAGTGGCCCGCACCGGCGATACGCTGGTGTGCCGCGTTCGGGACAACGGCATCGGCCGCGCCGCACGCCAACGCACCAAGGGCGAAGTGCTCGGTGCATCGCGCGGCCTGCAGATCACGGCCGAACGGTTGGAACAACTGAACCGGGGCCGCGCCGCAGAGGATGGCATCCGCATCGTGGACCTGCACGACGCAGAGGGGCGGGCCGCGGGCACCGAGGTGGTGGTGCGTACCTTCATCGAACCGGCATGGTGAACAGCACCCGCATCCTGATCGTGGACGACGAGGCCCCCGCACGGGCCGCGCTGCTGGAAGCCCTCGCCGCCGGTGAGACGGACCATGTGGTGGTGGGCGAAGCGAGCGATCGCGAAGAGGCCGTGAAGCAACTGGACCGCCTGCGCCCGGATGTGGTGCTGCTGGACATCCACCTGGGCGATGGCACCGGCTTCGAGGTGCTCGAGCGCGCAGCGTGGAAGGATGCGCGCGTGATCTTCATCACCGCCTACGACCAGTACGCCCTGCGTGCGTTCCGCGTGGCCGCCACGGACTACCTGCTGAAACCCGTGGACGCGGAACTACTGGCCCAGGCCCTGCGCCGAAACACGCGTGATGCAGGAACGGGGGAAGCGGTGCGGACCTTGTTGCGCAACGTGGCACGGCCCGAGGAGGAACGCATCGTGGTGCCCTGTGCGGAAGGGATCCATGTGCTGGCCCCACGCAGCATCCTGCGCTGCGCGGCCGATGGCAATTACACGCACATCCACACCGCCGAAGGCGAGCGCTTGGTGACGGCCCGCACGCTGAAGGACTTCGAGGAACTGCTGGCGCCACACCGGTTCGAGCGCGTGCACATGAGCCACCTGGTGAACCTGATGCACGTGCGCAAGTACCTGCACCGCGATGGAGGGATGCTGGTACTGGACGATGGGGCGCAGGTGCCGGTATCGCAACGGCGCCGGCAGCAGGTGATCGATGCGCTGGGTAGGTTGTGAGCGAATGCTCGGCGCCCGGATGCAATGGAAACAAAAGCCATCGTCAGCGATCGCTGGTCCTGAACGATGCGGGTGACAACCTCACTGGTGATGGTGCCAAAGGCGTGATCTCCGAAGCTCCACAGTTCGAGTGTTCCAACGGAACAGTAACCAAGAGTATCGGATCCAAGTAAGGACCTTCAGTGCAACACGGTCACGTGGCCGAAGACGGTGAGCGCTTCGTGCTGGACCGCCCCACGCGCTTCCAACTTCCACGCGAACACATCGTTCTTGGGTGCGCCACCCTTATATCTGCCGTCCCAGCCCAACAGGGCATCGGTGCTGCTCCATATCTCTTCTCCCCAGCGGTCGAAGACGCGGAGGTGGTAGTTGTTCGGATCGAGGTCACGCCACACGGGCCGCCACTCGTCGTTGATGCCATCGCCGTTAGGGCTGAACGCGTTCGGACCATATAGGCTGAGCTGACCGTTGATGACGACGAACGCGAGGAGCGTGTCCGTGCAGCCTTCCGCATTGGTCACGACGAGCTCCACGGGATAGCTCCCCCCTTCCTCCGGAAAACGCACCGTGGGATCGGGCAAGGTGTCCGCTGCCGGAATACCTGCGGCGAAGCTCCATGCCCACTGGACCACATCCGCACTGGACGTGGAGGTGAAGGACAGTTCGGTGGCATGGATGTCCGTGGGAGACGGGGTGAAGGCGAAACCGGCGTCCGGGGGTGCGAGCACCTGCACGAAGTCCTGTATGGTGCTGTCCGCTGTGCATCCGTTGGATCCATTGACACGCAGGCCGACCGGATACATGCCCGGCGTGTTGTAGGTGTGCTCGGGGGCGAAGGTGGCGGAGGTATCGCCATCACCGAAGTCCCAGCGGACGCTGCTCAGCGTATCCGCGGTGGAGGCGTTGGTGAACTGCACGCGCAACGGTGCACATCCACTGATCGGCGCAGCCCCGAAGTCGACCACCGGAAGTACGTCCGGACCGATGACCAAGGTGCGCAACAGGCAACGCGCACCCACGGAGATCCGCACCTGATAGGTGCCGATGCCGAGCGCATCCACAGCGAGGTGCAACAAGCTGTCGGTTCTGCCGACCAAGGCCACGCCATTGCGGTACCATTGGAAGGTGGCCGCCGTGGTATCCGCACTGGCATGCAACACCAGGTCATCGGTACACCAGCCTCCGGTCCGTGTGAGGGTGCCGTTGAAGGCCGCGGTGGTGAAGAGTTCCACATCATCGTAGATCACGTAAGGTGTTACCCCAGTGGCGGCGGAATACGCTGGTGGTTGATCGCATGGAGCACCGATGACGATGGCCTGCACCGGGAAGGGTGCGATGAAGGTGGCCGAGACCTGGTCCCACTGCGGATCGGGGAAGTAGGGTATGGTGGCCAAGGAGGTCCAGCCGAACGCACCGGGGCAGGTGGAGATCGGACCTGCAGGCCAGGTGGGACATTGTGCGTACCCCCACAGGGTGATGTTCAGCGGCGGCAGAACCACGGCGGGTGTGGTGGTGGACACGCTGGACCGACCGATGATGCGCGTGCGGAACGTGTATTCCACGCCCGTGGCCAACGGGCTGAGCAGGCAGGTGCCCACCAGTTCGGGATCCTCGATCAAGACGTACCCACCCACCGCGCCCACACCGGAGGGGGGTTGTGGGATCCATGGGTTCCAGAAGTTGCCATATTCGAAGAAGTCGGGAGTGCTCAGGGTGGCGGAATACCACGCGTTGGCACAGGCGAACTGTTCGAAGAAGGCGGGGTTGCAATCGAAGACCTCGAAGGTCGGGTTCGGAATGAGCGAGTCGGTGTCCATCGCCAGCGTATCACAGAGGCACGCGTCGGCATCATTGAGGTCCACCAGCCCATCGCCATCGTCGTCGATGCCGTTGGTGCAGATCTCTTGGGCCAGTAGTGGCGTGGCCATCAACAGAATGGTACTCGCGCATGCTCGGATCGACCGTTGGATCATGGGTGATGCCTTTCGAGGCAAGGGAGTGACGCATGCCATCCCGCTTCCGGCGCACGGGAAGGAAGAAATGCAGTTCGCCCATGCGGATCGGTGAGTAAGAAGCGTGTGCTGTGGGACCTCCCCAGATGGGCGATGTGGGTGGGCCGACCTGTATTCGTACGTGCACATCGCATGCCTTGCACGACCGTTCCACGGCCTTCTTGATCACGTCCGGGTACGGGTTGTGACCGAGTGATCGAACCAGATCGACAGAAGGATCCAGCGGCCCACCAGTGGACGCTGTGCACAACGTTGCACGTACCTACTTCGACTTCGCGCTGTCCGTTCACGTGGACCATGTTGAACGACCGTATACCATACTATCTTATTCACCCGGCGATCGCCGGGATACTCGTCGATCATGCAACTCTTCCGCATCGGGGCCTTGGTGGTGTTCCACGGGCAGGTGGTGCCCATCCTCAACCGGTGGGTGCACCCGGACGGTGCGGTGTACCTGCTGCATACGCGTGACCGCGACCGGGGCTTGCGGGTGCATTCACACGTGACCTTCGGGCAGCTGGTGGCCGAGTTGAACGAGCGGGCACGTTGGTGTGTGGGCGACCGCATCGAGGTGGGCGAGCACGTGCGGGTGGTGCGCGCCCGGTGGTGGAACGCGCGCGTGGGCACCGTGATGTACCGCATCAATGACACCGACGATCGCGCACGCGGGGTGGTCATCGCCGAGGAGGCCCTTGCGGAGCGCTTGGAGGATGCACACCTCCGTCTTGCACATGCGGAGTGAGCGGTGCATTGTGGATGGAACGTGACCCCTGCTGGAAGTGATGAACATACCGGCCGAGGGCCATCGATGGGAAGGTCGCGTGGGTGTTGGGCCCGTGGGTCGGGGGATCGTGGGATCGATCGTGTAAAACCTATGCTACCCGCACTGGCGCAGTACGGATGGCCCGACTACTTTGCCCTCGCTTAGTCGACCTATCAGAAATGACATTCAACGCCCAGATCGAGGACCTGACCAGTGCATTGCGTGATACGCGCGCTCGGCTCCTCGCCCCCATCGACCTACAACGGCATCAGTTGCCCCGTGACCCGGAGATCTTCGTGGAGGACACGCTCCAATATGTGATGGACGAATGGTCGCGCGACCTGCGTGCCAACGGCCATGTGCTGGAGGAGGATACCCAGTGGAAGGACGGGGTGAACCACTATCCACGCTACCTCCTGCGCATGGCGGGTGGTGACCTGGCCCAGGTCCACTTCACCGGCGAATACCCACGCGCGCTCTACCTCAGCATCAGCAAAGGCTTCCGCAATGGCCAACAGTTCAGCGATGCACGCATGGTGCAGTTCGAGCTGCCGATCACCACGGACGCGAACAAGTTGTTGCTCAGCATCCTCGGCGGACTGAAGGAGCTCACCCTCTGACCCGACACCCACGCACATGCGCACGGTCTACCTCTGCAGGCACGCCAAGAGCGACTGGGGGAACGCCTTGCTGACCGATCATGACCGTCCATTGAACGCACGCGGGGAGCGCAACGCACCGTTCATGGCCAAGCGGTTCGCGCAACGCGGGGAACCGGTGGACCGCATCCTTTCGAGCACTGCATTGCGTGCGCGAACCACGGCCTACTGTTACGCCGATGCCTTGGGCATCCCACAGGCGGACGTGGTGCTCGTGCCCGAACTCTACCATCCTTCGGTGGAGACGATCCAACGCGTGATCAATGCGCTGCCGAACACCATCACCCGCGTGATGCTCTTCGGGCACAACCCTGGACATACCCTGGCCGTGGACCACTTTGCCGATGGAAGCGTGGGCCTGATGCCCACCGCCGGCATCGCGCGCATCGATATGCTGGTGGATGATTGGCAGGCCGTGGCGCGCGGAACCGGAACAGTGGTGTGGCAGGACATGCCCAAGCGCCACCCCGGGCAGGGTTGATCCCTTCCCCATCTCCCGTAATGATGCGTGCAGCGGTCACAACCGCTCGCGGTACAAGGTGCGTACGGTGGTACCGCCCTGCGGACGATACGTGTAGTACGCATGTCCGCCATACACCTGCAGGCGCTCGGGGAACGGATGATGCAGGGTGTGGCTCTCCATGAGCGTTCCACTGCGCGGATCCACGCGCTTCAACACGGTGCGCGCTCCACTGCGGAACACGGCATACACCGCGTCATGAGCACGGTCGAACAGCACTGATCCGGCCCATTGTCGCTGTTCGTGGTAATGGATGGGGACCTCCTCCTCCACTCCGTCCGCCACGGTGGATCGGATGATGACACCCCGCTCGTGATCGAAGACGCACAGGGTATCCTTCACCACGAAGAGTGGCGCATAAGGCACATGGAAGTAGCGATCCTTGTGGAAGCCCGTCATGTAACCGGCGATGATCTCACGGTCCACGCCGAGTTCACGTGCCAGGTCCATGGCCACCACCTTGCTCCGGCCATCCATGTACTTGTACTGCGCGCGGAACAGTTCCAAGGTGTGCGCATCCTCCACACTGCACACCAGTCGGGTGCGGTCGCCGCTCGGATCGTACGCGAAGTGGTCGAAAGCGGGAAAGTCCGGGCGACGATCGTTGCCCAACAGCCAGCCGGGCACACTGTCCGTCCACGGGAGGATGGCCTTGTGCAGCGTGGTGAGTGGTAGCGTTTCCCAATGGATCGCATCGGAGCTGGCATGCGGTACCCAGGCACTGGTGGCACCTTCCAACACCGGCCGCCCCCGATGGTCCACATGCAATGCGCGATAGCGTTCATGCAGCGTGGCACTGGCGCGCTCTTGGAACAAGGTGTCCAACAGGTACAGCCGTGCGCCCTTCAATTCGCGCAGACCGGCCTGGTCCTCGCGGTGCCACAGCTGTGGTCGGTCATAGACCAACACCCACAGCCCATCGGGTCCTACCACCAGGTCGCCGACGTTCAAGGTGGGATGCGCGAAGACCACCTCCACCTGTTCGCCGTGCACCTCCACCTCGGGAATGGCATGGGCCATGGGGGTCATGGTGAGTTGCAGCACGTTCATGGTAGCGGTCCAACGTACCATGTGTGCGAGGGGCGCGTAGGAAACGTGGGTGATGTGCAGGGTATCCATGGGACCCTCACCGAGCGCGAGCCGGAACGCACCTTGTGCATCGCTCACCGCACCGTGACGCGCATGCACAGCACGCACGTGTGCCCCAGCGATCGGTGCCTGTGTCATGGCATCGCGGAGAACCCCTTCCACTGTACGTTCCTGGCCATATAGGAAGGTGGAGCCATGGGTGAACAGGAAGGTGATGAGGAGGGCGATGCGGTACATGCGGATCGGAATTCCTACCTTAAGATGCGCAAATCCCCGCGATCGCATACGGCGACCCGGCGAACGGCGTTCCACGAACGGACAACGGTATCCATGGGCTTCGATCATTACCGGGTGTTGGGCGTGGACCGATCGGCCTCCGAGCAGGAGATCAAGCGCGCCTACCGCGCACTGGTCAAGCATTGCCATCCGGACCGCAACCCCGACCCTGCTGCGGTCCGCATCTTCCATGCCGTGCACGAGGCCTACACCACCTTGATGGATGCCGACGCACGTGCCGCGCACGACGCACTGCTGCGTACCCGGGATGCCCTGTACGCCCCGCATCGCACCAGCACCATCCGGAATACACCGCTTCGTGTTCCCGACATCCGCACCCGTCATTGGGCCTTCGTGGGGTTGCACATCACAGGCCTGGTGTTCGGGCTCAGCTTGTTGATCAGTATCACGTTCGGGACGGTATTCCTCGGCTGGCCCATGTATTCCTTGGCCCTCACCATACCCGGCCTGGTGGTCCTCCCCGACAGTCTTGCCGGGTTGCGCACCAAATGAACAGAGGCCCGGTGTCGGGCCTCTGTTTGTCGTCATCAGTAAGCGGTCGTTCACACGCGCACCACCCAGCCGTACTTGTCGTTCAAGTGTCCGCGGCGGATGCCATCGAGCACGGTGCCGATGCGTTCGGCCAACTTCCGCTCGCCGACCGCGGGTAGTTCGAACACCTCATCGCCATGAGCAATGGATGCGATGTGCGCTATGGTAGCGGCCGTGCCGGCTCCAAAGGCGCTGATCAAGCGTTTCTCGCGCGCGGCGGTCACCACTTCCTCCACGGACACCTTGCGTTCCTCCACGGGGAATCCTTCGTCCTTCGCGATACGGATGATGCTGTCGCGCGTGACACCGCGCAGGATCGTGCCATCGAGCGCGGGAGTGATCAGTTTGCCATCGATGTTGAAGAACACGTTCATGGTGCCGCTCTCCTCGATGTACTGGTGGGTGAGTCCATCGGTCCAGATGAGCTGATGATATCCGGCATCCTGGCCGAGCTTGGCCGGATACAGTCCACCCGCGTAGTTACCCCCGCACTTGGTCTCGCCCGTTCCTCCGGGGAACGCACGGCTGTATGTGGTCTCGATCTTCACGCGCACGGGCTCATTATAATAGCCCCGCACCGGGCTGGTGATGATGATGAACCGGTAGCCATCGCTGGGCTTCACACCGATGTACTCATCACTGGCGAACATGAACGGTCGGATGTAGAGCGCGGCCTCATCGCCTTCAGGGATCCACCCGCTATCCAGGCCCACCAAGGTCGTGAGGGCTTCCAGGAAAAGCTCCTCCGGGATCTGCGGCATGCACAGGCGTTTGGCACTGTGGTTCATACGCGTGATGTTGGCCTGGGGCCGGAACAGGTTCACCGAACCGTCAGCGCTCTTGTAGGCCTTCAACCCTTCGAAGATGGTCTGACTATAATGAAGCACCAGCGCAGCAGGGCTCATATGCAGGTCGCCGAAAGGCATGATGGTGGGCGGTTGCCATGCACCATCCTGGTAGTCCATCACCAACATGTGGTCGCTGAACACCCGTCCGAACTTGATGTCATTGAGGTTCGTCGATGACAGACGCGAGCTGTCCGTACGTTGTATCGCTATCTTTTGCCCGGTCGTGATCATGGAGCGGATGCGTTCGTGTAGAGGAACAAAGGTAACCGATGCCGCAAAGCGGCTCCGGCCGAAGGTAGTGTTCTGCCATTCCACCAACGTCCACCGGTCGATACCAGGGACCCGATGACCGAGCAACAGGACATCCACGCGGTACTTCAACGGTATTGGGGCTACGGTGGTTTCCGGCCCATGCAGGAGACCATCATCCGCGCAGCGCTGGATGGTCGCGATACCCTCGCGCTGCTGCCCACAGGCGGCGGCAAGAGCCTTTGCTTCCAGGTACCTGCGTTGTCCATGGGACGGCTCTGCCTGGTGGTATCGCCGCTCATCGCGTTGATGAAGGACCAGGTGCAACGCCTGCGGTCCATGGGAATAGAGGCGCGCGCGGTCACATCCGACATGCGTACCGCAGAGATCGAGAACGTCCTGGAGAGCGCGGCCGTGGGCCGGTTATCATTCCTCTATGTATCGCCCGAACGCCTGGCCTCCGAATTGTTCCTGGCCCGGCTGCCGCGCATGCCCATCGGCCTCATCGCCGTGGACGAGGCACACTGCATCTCCCAGTGGGGCTATGACTTCCGTCCCTCCTACCAGCGGATCGCCGAAGTGCGCGCACTGCTGCCCGGTGTACCCGTTCTGGCGCTCACCGCCTCCGCCACCACGGCAGTGGCACAGGACATCATGCGGCAGCTCGCCTTCCGTGCGGACCACATCATCCGGGGCTCGTTCCAACGGCCCGAGCTGGTGCTGTGGGTGAGCAAGGGTGAGGACCGGTATGGCCGACTACTGCGCGTGATGCAGCACGTTCCCGGCAGTTCCATCGTGTACGTCCGCGATCGGAAGCAGACCGTGCGCATCGCCCAGTACCTGGTCCACCATGGGCACAGCGCGAAGGCCTACCATGCCGGACTGGACCACGCCATGCGCGACCGGATCCAGGCCGAGTGGACGAGCAACGTGGTACGCTGTGTGGTGGCCACGAACGCGTTCGGCATGGGGATCGACAAACCCGACGTGCGCAGTGTGGTGCACATGGAACTGCCCCCCGACCTCGAGAGCTATTACCAGGAAGCGGGCCGTGCCGGTCGCGATGGTCAACGATCACATGCCTTCCTGTTGACCGCCCCCGGGGATGAGCAGCGCGCCCAGGACAAGGTGGATGCCTCCTTCCCGGCAATCAACCAGGTACGCCAGGTCTACCAGGCCTTCGCAGATATGCATCGGGTGGCCATGGGTTCCGGCCTCTATGAAAGCTACCCCCTGCACCTGCATGCCCTAGCCGCGCGCACCACCCTTTCCGCGGCGGTGGTCTCCCATTGCTTGAAGGTGCTGGAACTCGATGGGCACATCGCCCTCACCGATGGTGTACACAACCCGTCACGCGTGTTCATCACCGCACTTGCCAAGGATGTCTACCACCTGCGTGTCACCGATGGTCGGTTGGGCCCCTTGGTCGAAGCCTTGCTGCGGCTCTATGGTGGGCTCTATGAGGAAGCCGCCATCATCGACGAGACGCGCATCGCCAGCCTCATGAAGCAGCCCGTGGACCATATCGTGAAAGGCTTGCTCGAATTGGAGAAACGGACGATCCTCGTGTACCGCCCGCGTAGCAGTGAACCCCTGGTCACCTACCTCCGACCACGTGGCGATGCACTACGCCTGACACTGGACCCGACCTCACTGAAGGACCGGAAGGACCGGGCCCAACATCGCTGCGATGCGATGATCCGGTTCGTACACGGTGGCCAATGTCGCTCGCGTGCACTGCTTGACTATTTCAGTGAACCCTTGGAGCAGGATTGTGGGCAATGCGATGTCTGTGTTCAGCGGGATCGTACCATGACGCTTCCACGGCCGTCACCATCGCCCGATGCCGTGTTGGAGCCCTTGCCCAAGGATCTCCGTTGGGAGTTGGACGAGGAGTGAATGACCGATAGGGTGTGCGGGACGAACAGGATCATCAACTTTGGCGGGATACCCTCATAGGGTCAGGAACGATCGAACATGAACAGCACTACCCTCCCTCGCATCGTACTCATGGGCACACCGACCTTCGCGGTGGGTACGTTGAACGCACTGGTCGATGCGGGAATGAACGTGGTCGCCGTGGTGACCGCGCCGGACCGACCTGCAGGGCGTGGATTGAGCATCCGCATGAGCGCGGTGAAGGAACGCGCTGTGGAACTGGGGCTACCGGTGTTGCAACCGGATCGCCTCAAGGATCCCGCCTTCCTGGCTGAACTGGCTCGATACGATGCGCACGTGAACGTGGTGGTGGCCTTCCGTATGCTACCCGAAGTGGTCTGGGCTCGACCGGTCCACGGCACCATCAACCTGCACGCCTCCTTGCTTCCGCAATACCGCGGCGCGGCACCGATCAATTGGGCCATCATCAACGGTGAACGCGAAAGCGGTGTCACCACCTTCCGCATCCAACAGGCGATCGATACAGGGGACCTGTTATTGCAGGAACGCATGGTCATTGGTGCCGATGAGACAGCAGGTGAGTTGCACGACCGCATGATGATGGTAGGCGCAGCGCTCATGGTGCGTACCCTTCAAGGCATCTTCGATGGCACGCTCACAGCCCGTCCACAGCACGTGGAAGGAACACTGCTCGAGGCTCCGAAACTGACCACAACGACCGGAAGATTGGATCCCCGCTCCCGTGTGGCAGCACTGCACGACCGGGTCCGTGGTTTGAGCCCGTATCCGTGCGCATGGTGTTTATGGAAGCCTCCACAACGCCCACCCCTGCTGATGAAAGTGGCGCGAACGCGAATAGCGGCGAACGATGTCCGACCGGTAGCCGGAGATGTTCGCATCGTAGGCGATCGCATCCTGATGGGGTGTTCCGATGGATGGTTGGAACTGGTGGAACTACAACCTGAAGGACGTAAACGCATGACCGCAGAAGAGTTGGTCCGGGGCTTGCACGTGCGCGACGGTTTCCAGGTGCTCTGTGACTGACGCACAATCGTTGGTTCAACGATTGCGGATCTTTCCGATCAAGGGTCCCTCGCAAACCCTTGGTGGGGGCGGCATCCAGCGCCACTTATCAACAAAACCCCAGATTTTTCAACATTCTCCGGAGATACCGCCGGAAACCCTTGACAGGCGTGGATAGTAGGATACATTTGTCCACGAGTTCACTAAACACAAACCAACTCAACACCTACAATCATGGGCTTGAACAAAGCAGAACTGATCGAGTCGATCGCCGCTGATGCAAAGATCTCCAAGGCTGACGCAAAGCGTGCCTTGGACGCATTCGTGACCAGCACCACCAAGGCGCTGAAGAAAGGTGAGCGCGTGGCCCTCGTTGGCTTCGGCACCTTCTCCATCACCAAGCGCGCTGCCCGCAAAGGCCGCAACCCTCAGACCGGCAAAGAGATCAAGATCGCTGCCAAGAAGGTCGTGAAGTTCAAGGCTGGTGCTGACCTGCAGAGCAAAGTGAAGTAATTCACTTCAACTGATCGGAAAGGTCCTCCGCGAAAGCGGGGGACTTTTTCTTTGTAACCCGTCCCGCTGCATCACCCATGACCAACGAGCAACTCTACGATCGACTCAGCGCATTCGTCTCGGACAACAAACGCGCCTTGTTCGACCGACTCGCACCCCAACGCACGCGCCACATCACCGTGGTGCTCGAGGACATCTACCAGGCACACAACGCCAGTGCGGTTGTGCGCACCGCCGATCTCCTCGGGATCCAGGACATGCACATCATCGAGAACCGGAACAAGTACACGGTGAACCCGGATGTGACCCTGGGTTCATCCAAATGGGTCGACATGCATCGCTACCGCGAGGCCGCCGGCAACACCATGCGTTGTGTACACAAGCTCAAGGAACAGGGGTACCGGATCGTCGTCACATCACCCCATGCACCGGAAGTGACCCCGGCCACCATCGCGTTGGATCGACCCATGGCCTTCTGCTTCGGCACGGAGCTCACGGGTGCCAGCGAAGAACTCATGGCCAATGCCGACATGCAGTTGCGCATACCCATGTATGGCTTCACCGAGAGTTACAACATCTCCGTGTCGGCTGCCATCGTGCTCTACACGGTGATGGAGCGACTGCGCAACAGCACGGTGCCGTGGCAACTGCCCCATGAACAATTGCTCGACCTGAAGTTGGCATGGGCGCGCAAGGTGGTCCACAGTGCGGCGCACCTGGAAGCCCACTTCCGGGCCGGCGAAATGCGCGAACAAGGGTAGCTCTTCGGAGGAATACACGTTCGCAGTACCGTCATACCTCCCGACCCGAACAACCTTTCGAAGCATCGGGACAAGGAATGCGGAAAACGATGCACCTGCGGACAGGACACTTGGCCGAGGTCGAAGCATCGCGTATCCTTATATATAGATGATCGCACGCACCATGGGATGTTCGGTAATTCCTACCAGGCAGATACCATGCCCCCGGTGCGAAGTAGTGTTGCCGACGCGCTGACACCATGTCGGTCTTCGGTCAGGCACGACCCGAGGTGGAACTTGGAGCGGTTGTCGGTCCTCGACCATCCTGATGCCACTCGTTCCTGCGGACCCATCGTGCGTGAGAATGGTCGGGATGAACGGATCGGACCTTGGCTCCGTCCATTGGCGGCCACGTGATGTTGACGGTGCACCGTGAAGGCAATGGTGATGCATGCCTTGTGTTCGATCACTTCGTCCATCGACGAACACCCTTGGTCCCACGTGCGGCATTCGCTTGGAACGTATCGTGCTTGTTCGTTCCTATGCTCTTCCATCAGGTATGCTCTACTATAGGATGGCGTATCCTGTCCCACGGAACGATCGGCTGCTTCCACACATGCATATTACGACACCGCATATGGGTAAGTGCGTGTTCATGACATGCGCACCATTGGAGGTGATGATCCGCGTACGCATAAACATGACCGTTGGCACCAGCGATCCATCATGCCTGCAACATCCTGTGCATACCAGCGTCGATCATTGAACGCGACCGATCGAAGACGGTGCATGTGGCAATGCGAGGTCTTGTCATCCATGCATGACGGAACGTGACGGATCATCGGGACGGTCGACAACGTGTTCCCAACGAACGCTTGTGATCGATGGCTACTTCCTCCGTGCATGCACGGGTCGATGGTGATCATCAACACCGTTGCTCAACCAACAAGGAACGATGTGCGACAAGCATGGTACGTTATACGCACAAGCGGACACGTCTCGCTACAACGCAGTAGTGGCGCAGGATACAGCAGGTACGATGCACCACACAGGATGGTGTCACAGGTGTGATCGAGGATCCGCAACCTCGACCAACATCATCCTTCATCGTACATGGTCGAGGGTCATGCGATCGATCATCGCACCAGCTCGAACACCTAGCATCACATCCGTGATGCATGTATGCAACGATACTGGTCGACACGCTACAACACCTGTGAACACTGGCACTTCAGCATGTTCGTGAGTGATGTGAAGCATTGATGGAGTTGATGATGACATGCATGAACGTGCCATCATGCATCATCGTTATTGACATAACCCCGTTGACAATTGAAACATCATTCATGTCGTGCACGTACCAGCGACCAGATACTTTTGGACCAAACCCTTAACACTCCAGACAATGGGAAAAGGTGATATGAAGACGAAGAAAGGAAAGCGTACCGCAGGTAGCACTGGTAAGGCCCGTCCGGCCAAGCGCGTAGCCGCTGCCAAGAAGGCGACCGCCAAGAAGGCTGCTCCTAAGAAGGCCGCCGCTAAGAAGGCTGCCCCCAAGAAGGCTGCTGCCAAGAAAGCTGCTCCGAAGAAGGCCACTGCAAAGAAGGCCGCTCCGAAGAAAGCTGCTGCCAAGAAGGCCGCTCCCAAGAAGAAGTAAGGATCACATCCCTACAGAAGCAAAGACCCCCCGGATCCCGGGGGGTCTTCTGCTTGATACAAGTCCCATCATCTGCGAGGACATATCCGCTTACCAAGCCATTCGCATCGGAGCGTCACAACATCCATCGATCACACGATCGATGCCTCGCAGGGTAGGACGCTGTGTACCATCGCATGCGAGCGAAGCGCAAGCGATCATCGCAGCTTGTGCAACGATCCGACCGCACCGTTTCCCCGATGCTTCGACCAGCGTGCGGCAGGAATGATCCTGAAGCAGCAGACCCCTGGTCATCCCAAGGGTCTGCCGGTCAACTTCAGAAAATGCAGCTCACGGTTGTAAGCGCATGCGCATCCACGTGCCGTCATTCATGTGTTCATACACGAGACGATCGTGCAGCCTGTTCTCGCGTCCTTGCCAGAACTCGATACGCACCGGACGCACCCGGAACCCACCCCAGTGCATCGGACGGGGCACCTCCCCTTCACTGAAACGTTCCTTCCAGCGTAAAAAGCGCTGCTCGAGTTGTTCGCGATCCTCCACCACACGACTTTGATCACTGCTCCACGCCCCGATGCGACTCTCCAATGGGCGTGAAGTGAAGTAAGCATCGGACTCCGCTTCGCTCACGTGCTCCACCTTTCCTTCGATGCGCACTTGGCGCTCATGGTCCGGCCAGAAGAACAACAAGGCCGCACGCGGATCACGTTCGATGTCCATCGCCTTTCGGCTGTTCAAGTTGGTGTAGAACACGAAGCCATTGCGATCGAACATGCGCAACAACACCACACGCGAACTGATGGTGTGGGAACCCATGGTGGCAAGGCTCATCGCATGTGGTTCGGGCAGCCCGTCACGTTCTGCAGCTTCCAACCACGAGCCGAACAAAGCGATGGGGTCGTCGCCGGCCGCATCCTCTCTCAGTTCACCCAGTTTGTAATCCTTGCGGTGGTGCACATGACGCGGTTCGCTCATCGGTTCGGATGTTGTTGGCCACGAAGGTATCCGTTGCCCGTTCTCCCAATGCCGCTCTTTTGAACGATCTTGTGGCACCTGCTCCGACAGGCTATCTTCCCACCCGGATGAGCGACGACCTTCTTGACCTGGATCCGGACAACCCGCTGCCCGCGGCTCGTGGACGACTTCTCGTGAGTGGTCCCTATCTGCCCGATCCCTATTTCCGACGTACGGTGGTACTGCTTTGCGAACACAATGAGGAAGGCTCCTTCGGTTTCGTGCTGAACAGGAGCATGGACCTTTCGGTGAGCGACCTGATGGAGAACATGCCCCCCATCGGATCCCAGGTGAGCATCGGCGGTCCTGTGCAAAGTGGTAACCTGTACTACCTGCATACGCTCGGACCACATCTCCCGGGTAGTGTGGAGGTGGTGGATGGGGTTCATATGGGTGGGGACTACGAACAGTTGAAGGCCATGCTGTCGACCAATATGGAACTGGCCAAGCACATCCGGTTCTTCGTGGGCTATTCGGGTTGGGAGATCGGCCAACTTCAAAAGGAACTGGACGATCGGTCCTGGTTGATCGCACATGGCGACAAGCGGCGGATCATGAACACGCGGATCGAGGACCTTTGGGCCGACACACTGCGCGGTATGGGCAAGCCATTCGCACCGCTCGCCAACTTCCCGGAGGACCCCGCCCTCAACTGAGCGTCGAAGCGACCAGGCGTTCCATCAACGTGGTGGACATCCGGTGTGTGTATCGCTTCGTCCGATAGGTGCCCACCCACTGGATACCACGGATCGCATTGGTGAAGAACAACTCATCAGCGGCCAGCAGGTTCTGCGGGTTCAAGGAGCACTCGTACACCTTGATGCCATGGATGAGGGCAAGGTTGATGATCTGCGCGCGCATCACACCACCCAAACAGCCGTCGGCAAGTGACGGCGTGTAGAGCACGCCGTTGCTCACGATGAACAGGTTCCCACTACTGCTCTCGATGATGTTCCCGCGATCGTTCTGCAAGAGGCAATCGTCCAAGCCCCGTTGCTGGCTCCAGAGCGCAGCCATGATGTAATACTGGGCATTGAGCGTCTTGTGTCGCGATAGCTCATTGATCGGCTTGCGCATCTCAGGCCACAGGTCCACCATCAGACCCTGCTCGTTCAAGGCATGGTGAGCATCCTCCAATGGCACCAGTTCGATGGTATAGCTCCCGGCATTGGTCTGTGGACGATACTGTCCTCCACCCGATCGGTACAACGTGAACCGGCAGCGGCCGCTTCGAATGTCCATACGTTCCACCAGTTCCATGACCTGCCGTTCAAAGGATCGTCTGTCCAAGGTGGCCGGCAGATCGATATGCAACAGTTGGGCTCCGGTCGTGAGACGGGCCCAATGTGGATCGAGGAAGCACGGTCGTCCATCGACCACGCGGATGCTCTCGAAGAGCCCATCCCCGAAATGGAAAGCGCGGTTATCCACCGGCAACACCGGCCCGTCCGCAGGCACCACCGTGCCGTTGAAATTGATCCAGCTCTTCATGGATTGTTGAGGATCTTTCGCACCACGGGCAACAGGTCATCATTGGATGCGATGAGCATCCCCCTTACACCCACCGATCCGGCCGCCTCCATGTCCCGCTCGCGATCGCCGATGAACCAGGAACGCGAAGGTGATATCCCATGTCGCGCCATGGCCTTCTCCAGCAAGAGCCCTCCGGGCTTCCGACACAGGCATCGCCCCTTGCTGGGGTGGTGAGGACAGTAAAGGATATCATCGACATGGACATCGGATCGTGCAAGCCGTTCGGCAAGAAGACCGTGCAATCGTTCCACTTCGGCGTTGCCATAAAGCCCTAGGCCGATTCCACTCTGATTGGTGATGACCACCAACCGGTATCCGGCCATACGTGCCTCCACCAACGCTTCTTCCACAGTGGGCAGCACCTCAAAGTCCTCCACGGTCCAAGTGTGCGCGCCTCGTTCACGGTTGATCACCCCATCACGATCCAGGAACAAGGCCTTGCACGCAGTGCTCATGGTAGGTATGGAAATTGGAAATGGCCGAACTGGAAGAGGGCTTGTGGCGCGAGGAAGGCTGTGAAGGCAAGACCGAAGAGCGCACCATGCAAGTGCGCATCGTGCGCCACGTTGTCACCACCACGTTTGTCCATGTACCAGGAGTAGAACAGGTACAACGCACCGAACACCCACGAAGGCAGATCGATGGGAACGAACAGGAACCGCACCGGGGCAGTGGGAAGCAACAGGATCTGCGCGAAGAGCACTGCCGAGACAGCACCACTGGCACCCACGGCCCTGTATCCCGGAGTGGCCATATGCTTGAACATGGAAGGTAATGAGGATATGATCGCACCGCCCAGGTAGAGGGCGATGAACGCCCACACCGCCGTTGGGCCGACGAGCGCGCCGTACAGGAGTTGTACGTTCTGACCGAACGCGAAGAGCACGAACATGTTCACTACCAGGTGGGGCACATCGCTATGCACCACGGCATGGGTCACGAAGCGGTACCATTCGTTCCCGGTGCGGATGCGGTAGGGATCGAACAAGAGCATCTCGAAGAGGCGCGCATTGGAGAACGCGGACCAGGAGATCAAGACGGTGATCACCAATATGATGGTGGTGGGTTCCAGGCTCAATGACACAGGTTCGATGCCCCTAAGGTATCGGACCGCTCAATAGGTATGGTCGCGGGTGATCCGCCATCCATTCTCTTCCAAGGTCCACAATAGGGAGAAGCCTCCGCCCAAGGTATCCGTCGCACGGAAGAGCTTCCAATCACCCGTACACCAGGCGTGCGCATCACCGGCAGGAACCACTTCATGGATGGTGAACTGCAGATCGCCCATTGCCGCCTTGTCCGGATAGTTCCTCGCATAGGAGGCCTGGACCTCGGCCTTACCGCAGCGTTTGCCGCGTGGGCTAAGGAAACAAATGGTATCGGAGTAAGCCTCCATGAATCCGGGGATGTCGCCTCGATCCCAGGCTTGTTCTTGCGCAGCCATGGCCACCTGTATTCCGCCCGGGTCGGTCGGGGTCCTTGCTGCACACCCCGCGAGAAGCAACATCCCGACCTTGGGCACCTTGGCCAAGGCAGAGCGAAAAAGGCCACCCCCCGTTCGGAGGATGGCCTTTGTAGCGCGGGGGAGACTTGAACTCCCGACCTCAGGATTATGAATCATGCGCTCTAACCAGCTGAGCTACCGCGCCTTGGCACCCCACTGGCTCTTCCAATGGGGCCGCAAATATAATGATCCCCTCCGCTTCACACGTAGGTGCTGGATTGTACAGGTCTTGCACAGGTGGCGCATTTTCCTACCTTGGCGCCTACCCGGACCCCGCCCCTATTCTCACCATGGCCAAGAAACGCAACGCACCACGCAGTTCCTCAACCAGTAAGGCCAAAACTGCAGGTGGATCAAAAGCTACCGGCACCCGAAAGCCAGCACCGGCCAAGGTCAACGCAAGAACGGCCAAGACACGCGCATCAACGAAGAAGGTGGTAGCGAAGAAGCCCGTGAAAACCGCGGCGAGCAAGACGAGACCCGTGGCCAAAGGTCCGGCCGGGAAAGGGGCACCAGCCAAGAAAGGCGCGAAGACCGCAAAACCGGTCAAGGGTGGTCCGGGATCGACCGGCAAAGCCGCTAGGACCAGACCCAGCGTTCCGGTCAAGAGATCAGCGGTGAAAAAGCCGGCCATCAAGAAGGCCACCACTGTCAAGGCTCGAACCGGTCCAAAAAAGAAGGTCATCGCTAAGCCACGACCCGCAACGAAGTCTCGGTCGTCGGCAGCGCCATCGAAGGGAACGCCTAACAAGGTGGCCGGAAGGACGGCCGTGAAGCCCAAGCCTTCCGCCGTGCGCCCGACACCGTCGACCATAGCCAAAAAAGGCGCAGGACCTGCTCCTAAGCAGGTGGTAGCAAAGAAAGGGTCCTCCCAAGCGGGATCGATGGCACCTTCATCAGGCGCAGGAGGAACAACATCCGCGAAAGCCACACGCGGAACAGCGCAGAAGGCTCCCACCCCGGTACAGGTGGTGCCCCCGGTCGCCAAACAGGTGCCCGCGAAGGTGGAGCTGAAAGCCCCCGCACCTTCCGGTCCTGCGAAACCGGTGAAGACCAGTGACGTCAAACGCCCATTGAAGGAGCGCGTTGTCCTGGAGTTCATGGTGCGTAGCGCACCCGCGGTATTGTTCGACCTGATCAGCACTCCGAGCGGGTTCTCTGAATGGTACTGTTCCGATGTGAACATGAAGGGTGACCAATACACTTTCATCTGGCCCGATGAGGAGGAGTCCACGACCATGATCGGTCGCCGTCTCGGGGAAGTGATCCGCTTCCATCGCAATGACGATGAGGACGAGAGTTCCTACTTCGAGTTCCGCATCCGTATCGATGCCATGACCAATGAGGTGGCCTTGATCGTGACGGACCATGCTTGGCCTGATGAAGTGGAGGAGACCAAGAACCTTTGGTCCTCACAGATCGCTTCGCTCATCCGCGTATTGGGTGCTTGACCCCACATACCAGTGAGCCTTCCCCAGCGTTGAAGCGGGCATGAAGCGATTGCACCGGATGATCATCAAGGCCTATCTCGGGCCGTTGACGGTGACGTTCGCCATCGTGCTGTTCATCTTGGTGATGCAGTTCCTGTGGAAGTATGTGGATGACCTGATGGGCAAAGGTCTCGAATGGTATGTCCTGATCGAGTTGATGACGTATGCTACCGCCAGCTTCGTACCCTTGGCACTTCCTTTGGCCATCCTCCTGTCCAGTATCATGACCATGGGTGCACTAGGCGAGAACTCGGAGCTGATCCCGCTTCGATCCGCAGGGTTGGGGCTCGGACGGATCCTTCGCCCCTTGTTCACCACGGCATTCCTCTTGGCACTCGGTTCCTTCTACTTCAGTAACAACCTACTGCCCATCGCCAACCTCAAGTTCCGTTCGTTGCTGTGGGATGTGACCGAGAAGAAGCCGGCACTGAACCTGAAGCCCGGCATCTTCTACAACGGTATCGATGGGTTCAGCATCCGGGTAGCGGCCAAGGACCAGGACACCGGCGAACTGACCGACGTGCTGATCTATGACCACCGCAGCCCCTTCCAAGGGAATCGCACCGTGATCCGCGCCCGCTCCGGAACCATGAAACGCAGTACCGACGGTCACTACCTGGTACTCACCTTGCAAGATGGTCATTTCTATGACGAACAGTCCCGTACTGGTGAGAAAGGTGCTCGATACCCGATGATGCGGGGCACGTTCGTGACCGATGAGGTCCGTTTCGACCTGAGCGGCCTTGGCCTACAACGCACGGATGAGGAACTGTTCAAGGACCATTACAAGATGATGACCATGGGTCAGTTGGACGGCTCGGAGGACAGTCTGCTCGTACGGATGGGTGATCGCCAGAAGGACCAGGTCATGCATATCAGTCGCAGCCTGCAGGTGTTCCGTGATAGTGTCGGATCAGCGGTCCAACAGGTGCCGGCTCGCAGTTGGTCCGCTATGGAGGCCGACCTCACCCCTGAAGCACGCCAAGCGCTCTACGATGTGGCCATCAACCAGGCACGCAACAATGTCTCCTACCTGGAACGGGCCAGAACGGAACTGGACGGGCGCCAGGAGCAGGTGTCACGGCATCGGATCGAATGGCACCGCAAGCCCATGCTCGCGGTCACGTGCATCGTCTTCTTCCTGATCGGCGCACCCTTGGGGGCGATCATCCGCAAAGGGGGCATGGGCCTGCCCGTGGTCTTCGCGATCAGCTTCTTCCTGGTCTTCCACATCGTCTCCTTCTCCATGGAGAAGTTGGTCATCGCTGGGAGTATGGAAGCCTGGCCGGGCATGTGGGTGGCTACGCTCATGTTGCTCCCGGTAGGCCTCTTCCTCTTGTGGAAGGCCGCCAACGACAGCCCACTGCTGGATGCCGATGCGTATTATCGCGGCTGGGAGCGGATCCGTGGCCTCCTACGACGTCGCAATGCGCATACTTCAACTGTGCAATAAGCCTCCTTTCCCTCCGATCGATGGAGGGGCCAAGGCCATGCTCACCCTCACCAAGGGCCTGCTCAACGCGGGCCACTCCGTGAAGGTGCTGTTCATCACCACACCCAAACAGCCGCTTGACCTGGCGACCATGCCGCCCGATCTGATGGAGCGCACCGCCATGGAAGGCATCTTCGTGGACACCTCGCTGAACATCGTGGATGCGTTCACGGACCTCGTCACTGCCGACAACTACAATATCAGCCGTTTCTTCTCACCCGACATGGACATCAGGCTGATCCGACTTCTCAGTGAGGACAGCTTCGATGTGGTCCAGTTGGAGAGCCTGTTCATGACACCGTACATTCCGACCATCCGGAGGTATACCAAGGCCCGGATCGTGTTACGGTCGCACAACCTGGAACATGTGATCCAGCAACGGATCGCACACGGCGAACGGAATATCATCAAGCGCCCCTATCGACAGTTCCTGGCCAAGCAATTGGAACGGTACGAAATGGAGGTACTGGAAAGGGTGGACGGTGTGGCAGCCATCAGCCCGGCCGATGCCGCACACTTCGAAGGTCATGGCAGCTTGACGCCGGTGATCACCATTCCCTTTGGTGTGGACCTGAAGGATTACCCGATCCCCGATGATCCGGACGGGTCGCCCATCTCCTTCTTCCATTTGGGCAGTATGGACTGGCATCCCAACGAGGAGGGGGTCCGATGGTTGCTCAATTCCGTGTGGCCGCGGGTCCATAAGAAACGACCGCAAGCCAAACTCCACCTGGCCGGCAACAAGATGCCGGAGGACCTGCTCGCGTTGAACATGCCCAATGTGGAGATCGTGAGCAGGGTCCCTGACGCGGTGGCCTACATGCAACGCTACGCGGTGATGGTGGTCCCCTTGTTCTCCGCCGGTGGCATGCGTGTGAAGATCATCGAAGGCATGGCAATGGCACGGACCGTGATAAGCACCCCCATCGGGGCCGAGGGTATCGATGTGACGGATGGCACGGACGTGCTTCTAGCGCGGAACGCGAACGAGTTCGTGGAGCGCATGGTGTCCATCATCGACGATCCTTCCCGGGTGCGTAGGATCGGCGCCGCGGCCCATCGGTTGATCCAGGAACGGTATGCTGAGGATGCCATCGCGCATGACCTCAGCGCATTCTACGGTCGTCTACTCACATCATGAGGTTATTGGTCGTCCTTTCACGTGTACCCTACCCCTTGGAGAAGGGCGACAAGTTGCGTGCCTATCACTTCATCAGGCGTCTGGCGCGCACCCACGAAGTGGAACTGTTCTGCCTTAGCGATGGTCCTACCAAGCCGGAACACCTCGAACACCTGCGCCAATTCTGCTCACACATCGAGGTGGTCTACCTACCGCGATGGCGCATTCTGCTCAATCTCTTCCACGCCATCTTCTCCAGGCTTCCTTTCCAGGTGGCCTACTTCCACCATCGTTCGGCACAACAGCGATTCGATGCTGTTGTCCGCCGGTTCCGCCCTGAACACATCATCTGCCAGTTGGTGCGTACCACCGAGTATGTGCGTGACCATCATGCCATCCCGAAAACGCTGGACTATATGGACACCCTTTCCAAGGGTCTCGAACGGCGCACGGAGATGGCATCCTTCCTCTTCGCCCCCTTGTTCCGCGAGGAGTCGCGGCGATTGATCCGGTATGAGAACCTGATGTTCGACCTCTTCGATCATTGTGTGATCATCAGCGAACAGGACCGCGAGTACATCTATCATCCGCAACGGGACCGCATCACCGTGATCCCCAATGGAGTGGATACGGACCATTTCCAACCACGGGAGGCACGACCGGAGCACGACCTGGTGTTCACGGGCAACATGAACTACCCACCGAACATCGACAGCGTGCTCTACCTCGTGCAGCATATCCTGCCGTTGGTGAGGAAGGTCCTCCCCTCCACGAGCTTGTTGATCAGCGGTGTGGACCCCAGTCCCAGCGTGCGGGAACTGGCCAAGGACGATCCACTCATCACCGTCAGCGGTTGGGTGAAGGACATCCGTGCTTCCTATGCCAGCGCGCGTTTGTTCGTTGCACCCATGCAGATCGGTACCGGACTGCAGAACAAGCTCTTGGAGGCCATGGCCATGCGTATCCCGTGCATCACATCGACCTTGGCCAATAATGCCGTGGGTGCTGAGCCCGGAAACGCCATCCTGGTGGGTAATTCGCCCGAGGAATATGCGGCGCACATCCTCGCCTTGCTGAACGACCCCGCCGAACGCGATCGCATCGCTCAGAACGGGTACGACTTCATTCGCACACACTTCGACTGGGACCAGGCCTCATCCAAACTGGACCGCCTGATCACCGCTCCATCCGGTCGGTAGTACCCGCACCCCCTTCCGTAACTTTGCACGCCTCGACAAAGTACCGAGCGCCATTCCATGAGCAGCGAATTGAACCGTATCGAGGAGGCCATCGAGGATATCCGGCATGGCAAGGTGGTGATCGTGGTGGATGATGAGGACCGGGAGAACGAAGGGGACTTCGTGACCGCCGCTCGGAACGCCACGCCGGAGGTGATCAACTTCATGGCCAAACACGGTCGTGGACTGATCTGCGCACCCTTGACCGAGCAGCGTTGTGAGGAACTGGGGTTGGACCTGATGGTGCGCGACAATACGGCACTGCATGAGACCCCGTTCACTGTAAGCGTGGACCTGAAAGGCCGGGGCACCACCACTGGGATCAGCGCGGCGGACCGCTCCAAGACCATGCTGGCGCTCATCGACCCCGCTATCCAAGCGGTGGACCTGGCGCGCCCGGGGCACATCTTCCCGCTGAAGGCACGTAACGGAGGTGTGCTTCGTCGTACGGGTCACACCGAGGCTGCGATCGATCTGGCACGCATGGCCGGATTCGAACCCGCTGGGTGCATCGTGGAGATACTCAATGACGATGGCACCATGGCGCGACTGCCCGAACTCCTCGAGATCGCTCGTCGTTTCGACCTGAAGGTGATCAGCATCGAGGATCTCGTGGCCTACCGAATGGCCACGGAACGGATCGTTGAACGCCAAGTGGATGTGCAATTACCCACCACTCATGGCGACTTCCAACTCATCGCCTACCGGCAGACCACGACCAACGAGGAGCACCTGGCGCTGGTGAAGGGGACTTGGGAACCCAAGGAGCCGGTGCTCGTTCGCGTACACTCCTCCTGTGTGACCGGGGACATCTTCGGATCCTGCCGTTGCGATTGCGGCCCCCAACTGCATCGAGCGATGGAGATGATCGAAGCGGCAGGGAAAGGCGTGATCGTCTATATGCAACAGGAAGGCCGTGGCATCGGGCTCATGAACAAGTTGAAGGCCTACAAACTACAGGAACAAGGAGCCGACACCGTAGAGGCCAATCTGATGCTCGGCTTCGGCATGGACACGCGCGACTATGGCGTGGGCGCGCAGATCCTGCACGACCTGGGCGTGCGTCATATGAAGTTGATGACCAACAATCCGCGCAAGCGTACCGGATTGGTGGGCTATGGTCTGGAGATCGTCGAGAACATCCCCATCGAGATCACCGCCAACAAGCACAATCAGCGCTACCTCCGGACCAAGAAGGACAAGCTCGGCCATAGCCTGCGCTTGGGTGAACCAGAGGCGTGATCAGGCCTTGATGGCGGTCGGATCAGGCGGGACCGGAGCGGTTGGACCCCGCGTCCGTCACTTGTCACGCCCGATGCGGAACAACTTCCAGAAGTTGTTGGATTCACGTCGGTAGGCGATCCCTGCACCTTGCGTGGTCAATGCTTGGTCCGTGCGGTTGAGGTTGCGGTCGTTGCTGATGCTGAAGGCCTTCAGTCGGAGCTTGCCATCATCGGTGAGGAGGTACTCCAGTTGGAAATCACCCACCAGTGAATTGGAGTTCTGCTGCGCCTGCGCACCGTACTGCACGCCCAGGTTCGTGCTCAACAGGAGGCGCTCATTGAACAATTGGGTGCTCACAGCCACCTCCAGTTCATCCTGTGTGATGTTATCGCCTGGACGATAATTCACACCCAGGTCGAAGCCCGTGCTCAGTTGCGAGAGCCAGTTGCTGATCTGGTTGCTCATCAACTCAAAGCCCGTGGTGCCCGCCACCGTTGAACCCGATGCGGGTGTTCCCGCCCCTGCGTAGGACGGTGGCGGAAGGAACCGGTTCAACACGATGAGCGCGAAGACCTGCCTGTTCATTTCCTGGTCCGTGCTCAACACGCTCGCCACCTGTGCTTTGAGGCTCTCATCCACACTCGGTAAGCGCACTTCGAAATTGATCTCCGGGTTCATCAAGCGGTCGCGTAGGTTCATCACCACCTCCACCGGTACACGCTTACGATAGGCCTCGGTACGCTCCGAAGGAGGAACCATATCGTAGAGTGGCGCACGTAGCTTGTACATGGCCTGGAGGTCAAGTTGCGCATCGAATGGATCACCATACCAGGTGATGGTCCCTCCGGGTTCCACTTGGAAGCGCTTGTTCACCACGTTGCGCAAGGTGAACAGGTAGGCCCCGTCGGTGACCTCCACCTGTCCGCGCATATCAAAGGCCCCATTCCGGTCAACGCTCATCTCCATGTTCCCACGACCCCGACCGGACATGATGTCGCCGACCGTGGGATCGAAGATCAGTTCGAACAGCGCATCCGGAGTGACCTCCACATTGAGGTCGAGCGTGATGCCCGACAGGTCCACTTCCGCCTCGACCTCCTCTTCCGGACCCGAAGTGAATCGTACGAAACTGATCGCGGACACCTCGGTGCTACCACCCACCGGGAAGTGGATATCGGTACCGGGTGCGGTGCGCGCATCCACCACCACTTCCAAGGTCCCTTCCTCACCGCTCACCTCCATGGTGCCGGTCGCGTACGCCTTTCCATAGTAGAGATCGTTATCCGCCACGGTGGTGTTCATCACCATGAACCGCTCCATATCACCCCATACGTTGTAGTTCCACTTCCGAAGTCCGGTATGTAGGATGGTACCACCCAACTTGGCCGTGTTCCCCTCTTCATCCCGGACGGTGACCAGGTCGAGCGCGAACATGTCCGGACGCACTTGTACCACATGGGAGAACCGGTACAAGGTGTTCAGGTAATCGATGCGCAAGCCAGCGTCCTTCAAGTCCAATTCGCCGTTCACCTGTGGCTCCTGCAAGGCCCCTGTCACCGCCAAGGTGCCGGTCACCAAGCCTTGGATCTCACTGACCCCTTCGGGTAGGTAGGGATCGATGAAGGTGAGGTCGAAGCGGTCCATGACCAGGTCCACGTCCAGTTCCTGGGTCTCGCCCAGTGTGAGCAACCCATCGAAATCGAGCGCCTTGATCGGACCACGTGTGAGCGACCCGGACAGGTCGAGCACATCGCGTCCTTCCACCCAGCCTGCATTGAACCGGATATCGCCCACCGGCTTATCCTCCACGGCCAACGAATCGATGCAGAGCTCGCTCTGGAGGATGGGCGTTCCATAGAGATCGTAGAGGATCCCATCTCCGCCGAGCGTGCCTGTGATCAATGGACCACCCAGATAGGGCGTGATGTTCTCCAAGGCGACCTCCTCCAACTCGAACCGCAACGGCTTCGTCGGATCGCGATCCACGTGGCCGGAAACCGCGATCCATTGACGGCCATTGTGCAAGACCAGCGAGTCGATGTGGATGCTATCCCCTCGGATATCGATGTGCGCTACGCGGTCGTTCGACCAGTCCCCACGGCCAAGGAAGATCTTCGACGGAAGCAGTTCCAGGGAAACGTTGTTCATGCCGTTGACCAACCCGAGCAGGTTGAGGTCGCCGTTGGTGCCGTTCGTACTTGTCTCCCAGCCTACGCTAAGGTCCAATTCATCCTGGTAGGCCTTTCCCGTGAAGGCACTTCCTGCGATCCAGGTGCTATCACCCAAGGATTGGCGCACACTCCGGATGGAAAATGCCAAGATGTCCAACGTCTTATCCATGATGATGGTGGTGCTGTCCGCTTGGAAGGGCCCATACCGCAACATGGGGATATCGGCAATGAACTCCAGGTCGAACGTGCGACTGTTCAGCGCTCCTTGGAAGGTCGATCCCGTTGCCAAGGTCAGGTCGGGAACGAACATGCCCAGGAAGACCTCCGGCTCACGGACCGTGATGGAGAAGCGCAGGTCCTGTTCCTCCTGACGGTAGTCCACATCATCGCCCAGTGCGGGGAACACACTGTAGATCATGTTCTCCAAGAGCGTGGGAACCCGGGTGGGCAGAAAACGGCCACGCACCTCGGCCTCTGCAAAAGTGGCATCCAACAGGAGCACATCCTCTCCATCGACCTTGCCGCTCTCCAGGTCGAGGTAGCCCAGGTCGTGGTCGCCTCGATCATCGCAATAACTGATCTCGGTGGCGTGGATGGTCCCTTGAAGGCTATCCGGCGACAAGCGCCCCTTGGCCTCGACCATGGCGCTTATGGCATGGTATCCCGGCCGCGGTGCGATACCCAGTGAGCGCAAGCCCGCATGTTTCACGTCCGCTGCGAAATCCACGATGGGCCAACGTCCGCGTAGGTCGGCCAAGCCATTGAAATCCATCACCAGATCATCGTCGACCACACTCAACGATCCATCGAAGCGATCGCGCTCCAAGGTGCCCTGCGTGGTGACATTGGTGATCGTGGCACCGTTCACGGTGATGGCCGGGATGGTCCCCTCGAGGTCGGCCTTCACATTGGCGAAGGTGCGCCCGGTGAGGATCACACGAAGGTCAGCAGTAAGCCCACCCAAGGTGGAGGTACCGAGCAGACGGCCCAGTTCGAAGCCGGGCGTTCCAAGCCGGCCCGACAAACGGAACAGGTCCGTGATGGTATCGCGCTCGTAGGATAGATCAGTGCGAAGTGTACCGAGGTCAGTGCCGAGATCGCCATAAGCAGTGAAGGCACGCATGAATCCGGTGAAATTGCCTGAGAACCGCAAAGGGCCCAATGGCGCGAGTTCTGGAGGAAGGTCGACCGTGCCTCCCTCCATGAATGGCGGCGCGGGGAGTTCGGAGAGGTCACCCGCATCGGTCCGCATGTCGGCGATATCGATGAGCATGAAGGTGTTGTCCATGTCAGGCAGTCCGCTCAACTCCGCATTGCCCCTGAAATACGACCGTTCGCCAAAGGAGATCCGCATGTCACGCCCCTTCAGATCGGCGATGGTCCCGCGCACCCGACCCGAGAGTCTGACCGGCAAATGGATGCCCCGCAATTCCGGGGCGAAATAGGCGACGTCAGCGAACTCGAGGGTGGAACTGTCCAAGCGCATGCGCAACTTAACCTTATCGATGAAGTCGTTGTGGTCGGACCACCCCTCGGTCAAGAGTTCCAGGTCGCCCTGTAACGAACTGCCCTCCGTTCGCAGGTCCATTCCACCAACTCGTATGCCAGTGGGTCCAACTTGGACCCGACCAGCAAGTTGGTCCAACCGCAGCCCGCTCTGTTCGTGAAAGGAGAACTGATGCAACCGTGCGGTTATGGAATCGCCGATCACATCGAGACCCGTACCCACCACATGGACATCATCCAGATCGACATGGTCGACATCCACTCCGAAGGGTAATGGATCGTGATGCGCGTCATGGAAACTGAAATGGATGTCGTGCAGATCGAATCGCGAACACCGGATCCGCCACTCGTCGGACGGATCGGAGGACGTGGTGTCCGGGTCGATCCTGTTCAGCAGGTTGGTCAGGTTGCTGTACGTATCCCCTTCTGTTCGCGACAAAGCGAATCGCACCCGATCGACCTCCAACGCCGAGATCCAAATGAAGCGCGTCGCACTGTTGAATCGGGGACGCGTCACTTTGAGCATGTCCACCATGAACAAGGTATCCTGTCGCAGGTCACCGACATATACCTGCTTCAAGGTGATGGCACCGAAAGGATCGGCGGTGAACCTTCCGATCCGCACGTCCACCCCCAGTTCAGACGAGGCGTACCGGGATAACCGCTGAGCCACCAACGTCTGCACATAGGGCACCAGGAGCAATGCCGATAGTGTCAGTACGAGGAACACTACCAACGCCACGAGCACGCCCAAGGAGCGTAGGAGGATCCGGAGCCATCGGTATGGTGCGTTCGCGGCCAAGTGGTCTCAGTAGCTTTGCCGCCCCCTGCCATGCAAGGACCGGGCCCGATCAACCCCCAAAAGTAGCCGTACCGTCGATGCCCCCTGCCCAAGCGCCCATCATACTGGGTATCGAGAGTTCTTGCGACGAAACCGCGGCGGCCGTTCTGGTGAATGGCCAAGTGCGTTCCAACGTGATCGCAGGCCAAACGGTCCATCAACAGTGGGGAGGGGTGGTGCCTGAACTCGCCAGCAGGGCCCATCAGGAACATATCGTGCCTGTGGTCCACGAGGCCTTGCGATCGGCCGGTGTGCGCAAGGAGGAACTCCATGCTGTGGCCTTCACGCAAGGCCCGGGCCTCATCGGGGCGCTTCTGGTGGGTACCTGTTTCGCCAGATCGCTCGCCCAGGGCTTGGGCATACCGCTCCTGGCCGTGGACCACCTACGTGCACACATCCTGGCGCACCTCATCGTGGACAAGGACCCACGACCGATCCCGGGATTCCCGTTCCTGAACCTCACGGTGAGCGGTGGGCATACCCTGCTTGTGCTGGTCCGTGGACCACTGGATATGGAGGTGCTGGGGGGAACCTTGGATGATGCTGCCGGTGAGGCCTTCGACAAAGGCGCCAAGATGCTAGGGCTACCTTATCCCGGTGGCCCCCTTGTCGACCGCTATGCCCGACAAGGCGACCCCGGACGTTACCACCTTCCACTGCCTTCCACCAAAGGCTATGACATGAGCTTCAGCGGTCTCAAATCCGCCTTCAATCGACTCGTGACCGACGTACGTGAACGTCCTGACGTGGATATGGAACAGGAACGCCCTCACCTATGTGCCACCCTCCAACAAGCCATCATCGACATCCTGCTCCGGAAGCTCCAGAAGGCCGGTCGCCAAACCGGGGTTGAACGCATTGCCATATCGGGCGGTGTGAGCGCGAACAGTGGGTTACGTGAACAAGTTTCTGCGTTGGCTCTTCGTGAGGGCTGGCGATCGTTCATCCCACCCTTCGACTATTGCACGGACAATGCCGCCATGATCGCCATGGCCGGACATCACCTGTACCTCGCTGGCAGGTTCAGCGGACTGGACACGGTACCCCTTCCCCGCCACTGACCCTCGATCCATCCAACTGACCCTCGATCACAGCCCGGCCGATACTTGGGGGATCGAACTGGCAAGCCCGTGGCATACTTCATGCTCCTTGGCGCCTACATTTGCGTCGCACATGACCCGCACCCGGCCTTACCTACTTTGCGGCCTTCGCTGTTCCGGCTTCTGGCTGGCAACCGCACTGATGCCTTTGGCGGGTGCTCATGCGCAAGGTGTGGACGCTCTGCTGAACAGCGGCGACTCCCTGCTTCGGTTGCAGAAGCCCCAACGAGCGATGGAACTGTTCGACAAGGCTATCGCCATGGGGCCCAACGCCAATGCGCTCCTTGGTCGGTCCAAGGCCTGGTACATGATGGACCGTATGGACCGGTTCCTCCTGGATGTGGAGAATGCGCTCCGGTTGGATAGCACCTTGGCAGAAGCCAATTACCAACGGGGGCTCTATGCCATGCGGGCCAATGAGTATTCCCGAGCAGAAGTCTACGCCACCAAGGCCATCATCAACGCACCTGACAGTTCGCTTCGAGCGAAGGCTCATATCCTGCGCGGCGAGGCATCCGCAGAATTGAAGCGATATGGCGCTGCGATAGATGACCTCAACCATGGCATACAGCACGGTGCCACCGATACCGAGGCCATGCGTACGTTGGGCAGACTGTTGGACCTGGCTGGTCGTCACCAGGAATCACTGGCTGTGCTCGAACAGCTCTGCATGCTGGAGCCGAACGATGTGGGACACTGGAGCAATCGAGGATTCGAACTGATCATACTGGAGCGTTACGACGAGGCCATGACCATGATCGAGAAGGCACTGAGCATCGACAAGGACGAACCTGTCGGCCTGAGCAACCGGGCCTACGTGCATATGAAACAGGGACGTGAAGCGGAGGCTTGGCGCGACGTGGAACGCAGCCTTCGTGCGTACCCTTCGAACCCCTATGCGTTGAGGACCCGGGCCATGCTCCGGTTGCGCAAAGGGGAACGCACCAAGGCCTGCGAGGACCTCACCCTGGCCAAAGCCTTGGGTGATGTTGCGGAAGTGGACTACCTCCTGAAGGAGAATTGTTCCATGGAGCAAGCCCCACGTCGGCGCTGATCCAGCGCTCAGCAGTGGTTCCAAAGAGTACAGCGCGTATCCGCCTGTTCGATCGACCCCACTGGGCGGGCTACCCGATCCTTGTTATCGGATCATTCCTTTGAACGATCGACCGTGGATCGCCTTCGTCAATAGGTGGATCGAATTCAGGCTAGCCCGGTTCAAGCGGGGCTCAATGCACCACAAGAATGGACCGAGCACTGCGCTCCCCTTGCTCGTTGGTCACCCGCACCAGGTAGGCACCGACGCCTAGCGTGAGTTGCAGGTGTTGCATCCCGTCCTGAACGTGATCCTGATGCTGTACCAAACGGCCGGTAGCGTCGATGACCTCCACCCCGTATCGACCCGGTGCGGGCATCATCACATTCACCTGACCGGAACTCGGGTTTGGCCAAAGTGCGAATGTCGAAGTCTCGGCCACGACAGGAATACCGACCGTAGCAAGGTCCACGACTTCAAACCGATCGATCCCGGCCTCCACCACATGGCCTGGTGCATCATCCACGGCATAGGCGATGAAGGTCATCTGGTCCGTGGCGGCTACGTGATCCAGGATGTTGAACGACCGTGAGATCCATGCGGACACCGAGGCCTGAACGGTCTCCACCACAGCCGTGTTCGTACCGTTGCTGATGGAGATCACCAGGCGATCGTTCGGGGAGCCACTTCCACCACCGTTCACGAACCAGCGGTGATATCGCACGGCAGGCTGGGACATGCCGGTCGCGTCAAAGATCGGACTGCGCAATTCGGTATACCCACCGTCCAGGTCGAAGTCGCCTGCACTGACTCCGGCAAGAGGACCCGTGACATATGCCGCATCACCACAATCTCCTGATGCATCGCTGGCCGGATTGGACACCTGTCCGTTGAGCGTCATTCCCTCCGGAACAGCACGTTCCCAACTCCCAATGGTGGCCGTACCGGTCACGGTCCAGCCCAGATCGAAGGACATATCATCCGCGTATCCGGGTTCCAGTTCGATGGAATACGGGACCACCGAGGGATCGATGGTGATGTCGGATGAACACGTTGGGATCCAGCCCCAACGGGCCGCACCGAGCTCATAGGTGCCATTGAACACATTGGGCAGCACATAAGTACCTGAACCACTTGCCGTTGCTTCGTAATTGAGGTCCTCTGAGGAGAAGCGCACCTGCGCGTCGGGTATGCCGGCACCGGAGAAGGCATCCACCACCGCACCGCCCATGGCGAAACTCTCCAGTGGCTGCAAAGCCACGTCCAACAGGGTCAGCTGACCATTCACGAGTTCCACGTCCGCGATCGTCGCCGTCACGTACCCGGGTGCGCTGACCGTCACTTGATGCGTGCCAGCTTGATGGCTACCCGTGGCATACACCCCGTCGAATGCAGTGACATCGATCAGGGAAGGCGCTGAGAGAACCACCGTGGCTCCTTGTACCGGAGCACCCGTGACCGCATTGGTGATCACGCCTTCCAACCAACACGCACGCACATACTCCGCGTCGAGAACGATCAAACCTTCCTCGATATCCGAACTGATGATGCGACCGCTCGGCAGCCAAGGATAGGTACCCCAGCCTCCATTGTAGTTATCCCCGACGAAGTCGCAATGGTCGTATCGTGCAACTTCGACCACATTCCACGGACGGGATACATCATGAATGGTGGTCCCCAATCGGTAATAGCTCGTTACCACATATTCGTTGATGAAGTGCGTATTATGCGGAATGGTGAGCGAACCCGGGTCGGACTGGAACAATTGAAGCTCTTGGATATCGGTGGGATCGGAGATGTCGTAGCTACCGAGCCAACCACCCGTGACCTCGTCCGTGGTGTACAGGTAATCACCGTCATCGGAGACCCAGCAATTGTGCGTGAAGTTGTTGCCGGTGTTCTGCGTCCCAAGAAGGACCGGAGATTGCTTGTCGGAGACGTCGACGATGGAGAAGAACCCATCACTGATGTGCGCCGCGTACATGGTATCACCTCGCACCATACAATCGTGTGAGTACCAGTTGTCGAACTCACCCACTTCCACGGGCTCGAAGGGGTCGATGGTGAGGTCGAGAAAGATCACACCACCATTTCCACGATCGGCTCCTGAGATATAGGCGATGCCGTTCTCATCGATGTAAAGGTTATGCGCACTGCCCCATCCCCCGGTCGTCCACGTCTGGGCAGTGAGTGCGTTGCTCTCGGGCAACGGAGAAAGGTCCACGATGGCCAAGCCGCCACCTCCTTCCGTGGTCACATAGGCATGGTCGTTCCAGACCTTCAGGTCGCGCCATATGCTTCCGGGACCGGGGAAGTAGAAGATCTCGACCGGTGCGCTCGGTACCGCCAAGCTCACCACGGAGACCCCACCTCCGTTCACACCCACCAAGGCGTATTCATTCCCTTGCTCATCCACATAACCCCAAATGTCACTGATGTCGCTATTACGAAGGTCCTGATAGCTGAGTTGACCCACCAGGCTCATGTTCAATTGGGCAGCAACGGGGAAGCAAACGAGTCCGACGATCGCGAGGAACGCAGTTCTGGGTAATGTTCTGAACATGGCCGCAAAGTAGCGCTTCCTGTCATGGAAGGCCGCACCGATGCCCGATCAAGTAGGACCCTTTCTTTGGATCTCGGGGCAGGAACACCAAGGAATGGTCCTCCGTTGGTTACCGGCCATGCCCCTATCTTGGCCCCTCATCCCGCTGCTCATGAAGGATATCCTCTGTGCCACCGACCTCACGCCCGCTGCCGATATCGCACTGCATTTCGCCCTTCAGATCGCTGACCGTTCCTCTTCGCAAGTGACCCTGTTGCATGTCGTTGAGGAAGGCGATGCCAACGGTCCGGATGGGTTGAACCACCTCGGTCGTTTGGATGACCAGGTCCAGCGCATGAACGGCACCGAGCGTGTTCGAAAGCTCCTGCTGGAAGGACATTTCATGACACGCATTGCCGAGGAAAGTGAACGTGGACATGCGCTGGTCGTCATGGGCACCCACGGACCTCGGGGGATCCGTCAGACCCTGTTCGGGGCGGATATCCTGAAATTGGTGCGACGCATTTCGCGACCTACCCTGGTCGTCCAGGAAACCACTCCCACTGAGAACGCTTTCGATCACATCGTGATGCCGGTGGCAGGTCATGCCGATATCGACCGACTATTGGAGGCCGTTTCCATGCTTGCACGGATCCACGCATCCGAGGTGCACATCTACCAGTTGGTTCGACCGAACGAGGAGCCTTCCGAACAATTGATCGCCAACCGGAAGCGCATGATGGAGCGCTTGCACGAAGAACATGTCCGTTGTGTACAGGTCATGGAGCCGTCAACGCACTTCAGTATCGGGTTCGCCGAGCCCACCATCCGCTATGCCGAGCGGATCGGCGCTGGTTGCATCGCCATGATGTCCCATGCCAGCAACGACCATCGTTATATCGCCGATGCGGAGAAGGAGCGTCTATTGACCAATGACGCTGGTATTCCGGTGCTTTGCTCTTAATGCTTACCGCCTTCACAATCTCCTGAACTTCAGGCATCTGGACTCAGGACCAGACGGGGATCCCACCTTGGGCTGATCAAAAGCCCTACTTTTGGTTACTGTACCCTCCGGATCCTTTTCCCGGTGGGCCTGGGACCATGCGTTCGTCATTACTCTGGATCCTGGTGCTGCTTGTCGCAACACCTACCACTCGTGCCATCGCGCAATTCGCCCAGCCGCAGTTGGTGAGCGACGTGCCGCACAATGGTGCGCTCCTATCGGTGGATCTGGATGGTGAT
>Ga0075160_10000164_pt1 | contig 41256 bp, 35 predicted proteins | sample JI91814C2DNA_FD_70969 | JGI IMG/M metagenome (GOLD analysis project Ga0075160, IMG submission 70969) | Wastewater effluent complex algal communities from Wisconsin, to seasonally profile nutrient transformation and Carbon sequestration -... | ecosystem: Engineered > WWTP > Effluent > Algae... | reverse complement strand
ATTTCTCCGTCCACGCTGGACAACGTTTTAGGATTTCTTTTGCAAGCAAAAAGAACTATTGACGGAAGAGCAAACGATCCGCACTATCTCCGTAGACATCTCCGTGATTCCCCAGCTGAGGCCTGGCCTTCGCGCAAAGAAAAAGCCCCGCTCCGGCGGGGCTTTTTCGTGGGCCGTACGCCGCGCTCAGGCGTCGTCGAGCGGCGTGAGCAGCTTGAACCGGTTGGCCATGGCGACGCCGCCGGCGCTGAGCTCCGTGACCTGCTCCGCGGCCAGCTCCAGCACCGCCCATTCCGGCAGGTCGGTCGCCTGCATGACGGTGGGGGCCCAGCCGGTGCGCCAGCGGTCGGTGAAGTAGTGCACCGGCACCCGCACCACCCCGCCGTCCTGCTGGCCGGGGATGGTCCATTCCTTCGCGATCGCCTCGGCGGAGCGCCGGAACTGCGCGGCCAGGTTGGCCTGGTGCGACTGGCGCGTTGCCACGCCCAGCAGCGCGAGGTGTTCGGTGGTCGCGGCCTGCACCCGGCCCTGCGCATCGAGCTTGAGCAGCAGCATCACTTCGGCGCCGGCGCCGGCACGCAGGGCGCTCGGGGGATACGCGGGCGGCGCCAGGCGCGGCCATGGCGTGCCGCTCGGCTCACCCGGCGGATCCAGGAACTGCACGCCGCGGATGGCGAAGGACGCGGTGTCCTGGCCTTTCTCGCGCATCGCGACCAGCGATAGCCGCATCTGGCCCTTGGCGTTGACGGGTTGGCCGTTCTCGACGATGGGCTCGAAGCGCCAGGCGCGGATGCGCTCTTCGTAGCCCTCCAGCACGCCCGTGCCCAGGCTGGCGTCACTGGTCAGCTCGACGTCCACGACGCGGCCGTCGGTGCCGATGGTGAGGCTGCCCTCGGCGCGGGCGGTGTAGATCTGAACGTCTGGCGAGGCGGCAACCGCGGGCGACGCGGCGAGCAGCAGGGACAGCAAGAGTGTCTTCATCGGGGGGCTCCTGAGGTTCGCCCGAAGTACACCATCCCGGCCTTGGCCATTTCAACCGCAACAGATGCCGGCGCATACTCGCGCCATGCACGGAAACGGCGGCTACCTCGGCATCATCCTGGTCTTCCTGGTCGCGGCGGTGATCGCCGTGCCGCTGTTCCGTCGCCTGGGCCTGGGGGCCATCCTGGGCTACCTGGTGGCCGGCGTGGCCATCGGCCCGGACGGGCTGAAGCTGGTGCCCGACCCCGAGGACGTGCTGGCCGCGTCCGAGTTCGGCGTGGTGATGATGCTTTTCATCATCGGCCTGGAACTCTCGCCGGCGCGGCTGTGGGTGCTGCGGCGCAAGGTGTTCGGCACCGGCGGGCTGCAGGTGCTGCTGTCGGCGCTGGCCATCGGCGGCGTGATTGCCTTCTTCAGCACCGGCTGGAAGGCGCCGGCGATCATCGGCCTGGGCCTGGCGCTGTCGTCCACCGCCGTGGGCCTGCAGCTGCTGGCCGAGCGCAAGGAGCTGGGCAGCGACCACGGCCGGGTGGCGTTCGCGATCCTGCTGTTCCAGGACCTGGTGGCGATTCCGCTGCTGGCGGCCATCCCGCTGTTGGGCGAGGCCAAGGCGCTGGCGCAGTCGGCGCCGCCGATGGCGTCGGTGCTCAATGCGGTGGTGGTGATTGCGGCCGTGGTGGTCGGCGGCCGGTTCGTGCTGCGGCAGCTGTTCCGGGTGGTGGCGCGGGCGCAGATGGTGGAAGTTTTCAGCGCCAGCGCCCTGCTGGTGGTGGCCGGCACCGCATGGCTGATGCAGTGGGCGGGGCTGTCGATGGGCCTGGGCGCGTTCCTGGCCGGCCTGCTGCTGGCGGACTCGGAGTTCCGGCACGAACTGGAATCGCACATCGAGCCGTTCAAGGGCCTGTTCCTGGGCCTGTTCTTCATGGCCGTGGGCATGAGCATCGACCTGGACGTGGTGACCGACCAGCCGGCGCTGATCGCCGGCGGCGTGCTGGCGCTGCTGCTGGTGAAGTCGCTGCTGCTGGTGGCGGTGGGCCGGCTGTTCGGCGGGCTGCCCTGGCGCAGCGCGCTGATGCTGGGCGGCGTGCTGGCGATGGGCGGCGAGTTCGGCTTCGTGGTTTTCGCCGAAGCCTTGAAGGCCGGCCTGATCGATGCCGACCTGCGCGACCAGCTGTTCGTCATCGTCGGCCTTTCGATGGCCGCCACGCCGCTGCTGCTGATGGGGCTGGCGCGCCTGCCCATGCCCGGCGAGGCCAGGCCGGTGCGCGCACCCGACCGCATCGACGAAGAGTTCCCGCGCGTGATCATCGCCGGCTTCGGCCGCATGGGGCAGATCGTCGGGCGCATGCTGCGCGCGCAGAAGATTCCGTTCACGGCGCTGGAAACCAACGTGGAGCAGGTGGACTTCCTGCGCCGGTTCGGCAACAAGGTCTACTTCGGCGACCCGGCGCGGCCCGAGCTGCTGCGCGCCGCGCACGCCGACCGCGCCGAGGTGTTCGTGCTCACCACCGACGACCCGGACGCCAACATCCGCACCGCGCGCCTGGTCAAGCGCCTGTTCTCGCACCTGAAGGTGTACGCCCGCGCCCGCAACCGCCAGCACGCCTTCAAGCTGATGGACATGGACGTGCAGAGCACGCGCGAAACCTTCCACTCCAGCCTGGTGCTGGGCCGGCGCGTGATGGAAGCGCTGGGCGTGCCGCCCGAAGAAGCCGCGCGCAACACCGAGCGCTTCCGCGAACACGACGAGGCGCTGCTGCGCGAACAGTACCTGTACTACGACGACGAAGCCGCGCTGGTGGCCTCGGCGCGTGAAGCCCAGCGCGAGCTCGAGACCCTGTTCGAAGCCGACATGCCCGCGGATGCGGCGCAGGATGACGGGGATGCGGGGCGCTGAGCCCTAGCTGCGCGGTTCCCGCAGGAAGCGCGCCAGCGACGGCGCGCTGCGCGACGGTTCGAACTCCGACGCCACGTCCACGAAGCCGCGCAGCACGGCGATGTCGTGCGGCGTGCGGCCCAGGGTGTCGCGGGCCTGGCGGTTGGCACCTTCGCGCAGCAGGCGCTGCACCACGCGCGGCAGGCCGTGCATCGCGGCCAGGTGCAGGGCGCCGAAGCCGCGCTGGTCCTGCGCTTCCAGGCTGACGTCTTCGGCCAGCAGGCGATCGAGCGCCGCCAGCAGCACGTCCTCGTCGCAGGCGGTGCCGGGTTCGGCGCGTGCGCCCAGCATCAGCAGCAGCGGCGTCTGGCCCAGGGCGCTGGCTTCGTCGGGCGGGATGCCGGCCAGCAGCAGCGTGTCGAGCAGGGCCAGCACGCGCTGGCGGTCGCGCGACGAGAACGCGTGCAGCGCCGCGCAGTGCAGCGAGCCCAGGCCCTGCGCATCCCGGGCGTCGGGGTCGGCGCCGTGCGCCAGCAGGCGCGAGATCAGTTCGGGCTGGCCCAGCGCGGCGGCCAGCATCAGCGGCGTCACGTCACCGGGCAGGGCCAGGTCGGGCGTGGCCCCGGCGCGAAGCAACTGGTCCACCACGCCCACGTGCCGCATGCTGATGGCGGCCGACAGCGGCGTGGCGCCGGTGCGCGCCGCCAGCGCGGTGTCGGCACCGCGTTCCAGCAGCAGGGCCACCACCACGTCATGGCCACCGCCGGCGGCGCGCAGCAGGGCGCTGCAGCCCTGGGCGTCCACGGCGTCCACCGGCAGGCCCAGCTCCAGCAGGCGCAGCACGGCGTCGGCATCGCCCGCCATCGCGGCCGACGGCAGGTCGGAAGGCTGCAGCGCGCGGCCGGGCAGCTGCCACTGGCGCCATTCGAGCCAGTGCGACAGCTCGCGGCGGTCGGCGGCCAGGGCCAGGCCCAGCGGCGTCTGGCCGTCGGGTGCCGACAGCGCGGGTGACGCGCCGTGGCGGATCAGTACGCGCAGTGCGCCCTCGCGCCCAAGGGTGGCGGCGCAGTGCAGCGCGGTGTGGCCGCGGCCGTCGCGCGCGTTCGGGTCCACGCCAGCCGCCAGCAGCGCTTCGGCCAGGCGCAGCCAGCCCAGGCGGATGGCCAGGCCCAGCGGCGGGTCGGCCGGCGCGCCGCCAAACACGTCGGCGCCGCGTTCAAGCAGGGCCAGCGCAAGCTGCTCATGGCCACGCGTGGTGTGCTCACTCTTGAGGCAGGCCTGCAGCCAGCGCGACAGCCCGCCGCGCCCGCCCACCGGCTGGCCGCGCTCGAGCAGGCGCTGGATGGCCGCCAGCGCGTGGCCGCCGCGGTCGAACAGATGGAACAGCACGCCATCGTCGCCGTCCAGCCGCACGTCGGCGCTGGCGCCGTTGCGCAGCAGCCAGTCGAAGTTCGACAGGTCGCCTTCGCCGGCGAACTCCAGCAGCAGCGAGGCCAGGCCGTCGGCATCCGGGCCGGCGCCCAGGCGCAGCATCGCTTCGGCCGATTCGCGGCGCTGGGCCAGCAGCGATTCGCGCAGCAGCTCGCGCGGCGTCTTCTCGAAATGGCCCTCGGACAGGCCTTCGGCCACGCTGGCCGGCAGCGGGTAGGACGGATCCAGCACGGCCACCAGCGGCCAACGGCCGGCGCCCAGCGCGTGTTCCAGCGCGCGGCGGCCGTCCTGGTCGCGCTGCTCGGGGTTGACGCCCATGGCGATGAGGTGGCGCAGGAACTCGGGCGCGACGCCGGCTTCGGCCGCAAGCACCAGCGCATTGCGGCCGCGCTCGTCCACGGCGGCGACATCGGGTTTGGCCAGCGCCAGCCGCGCCAGCACCGGGGCATGGCCGCCGCGCGCGGTTTCCAGCAGCGGCGTCAGGCCATCGGCATCGCGCGCGTTGCGATCGGCCCCGGCGTCCAGCAGTTCGCCCACGATCTCGGCGTTGCCGGCCGCGCAGGCCAGCAGCAGCGCCGTGCGCTGGCCGCTGCCGCGCGAATCCACCTTGGCCTTGTGCCGCAGCAGCAGCTGCACGCCGGCGGTGTCGTCGTCGCCCACCACCGCGGCCAGCAGGGCCGGCTGGCCTTCCTTGGGCTCGGGCTTGGCGCCGCGCTCGATCAGGAAGCGCGCCAGCCGCCAGTTGCCGGCCGCGCAGGCCACGCCCAGCGGGCTGAAGCCGTCGTGGTTGAGCGCTTCGAGCAGGGCGCCGGCGTCGAGCAGCAGCGCCGCCACGGCCGGGTCGGTGCTGCGCGCGGCGTGGTGCAGGGGCGTGTTGCCGTCGGCGTCGGCGCGGCGGGCGTCGGCGCCGTTGGCCAGCAGGGTCATCACCGCTTCGGGGCGGCCGTGCCAGCTGTCGCGGGTGGCGGCGAGCAGCGGCGTCAGGCCGGCGTGTTCGGCGTTGAGGTCGGCGCCGCGGGCAATCAGTTCGCGAAGCAGGCGCAGGTCGCCCAGCAGCGCGGCGAGCATGGGCAGGGTGCGCTGGTCGCGCTCGCCCTCGGCCGGGTCGGCCGACGGATCGGCGCCGGCCTGCAGCGCCGCGAGCGCGGCATCAATGCGGCCGGCGCGGGTGGCGGCGTAAAGCTGTTCGTCGGGATCCTCGTCGCCGACCTCCGCGTGCGTGGCCGGCGCTTCGTCTTCGCCGTCGTCGCCGTAGATGGGCAGCGCGCCCAGCGGCAGCGCCTGCGGCGGCGCGCCGTAGCGCTGCACCAGCGCGTGCGCCAGCAGCGCCACGCCCAGGTGCCCGGCCACCAGCGGCAGGCGAAGCCCGTCCGGCACCAGGCCCGGCCACGCCAGCACCAGCGCGCCCGCAGCCACCACGAACACCGACAGCGCCACCACGAAACCGCGGCCCGCCTCGTCGGGCCCGGCCGAACCCACGGCCGTGGCCAGCGCCGGCAGGCGGGACGATTCGCGCCCGGCCAGGCCAAACGCGGGCCAGGCGCGCCACAGGCACAGCAGCGCCGCGCCGGCCATGCCGCTCAGCGCCAGGCTTGCCGCCAGCGAACCGGTGTCGCGCAACGCCGCCAGCGGCCAGCCCACGGCCAGCGCCACCAGCGCCAGGCCCGCGGCCCAGACCAGCGCCAGGGCCACGGCATCACGGCGGCCTGCGGCGTCCAGCCCGGCCGTTCGCAGCCCGCGCACGCCGCCCAGGCCCAGCGCCAGCGCCGGCTGGGCCAGCCACGAGCCCAGCAGGGCCAGCGGATGCGCCCACAGCGGCAGCAGCGACAGCCCGACGCCCAGCGCCAGCCAGGCCCAGGCCGACGCCTTGCGCGCGGACTCAGCCATCGACCATCGGATCCAGCAGGTTGGGCGGGAACTGCAGGTGGAAGCCGTGCGCGGCCAGGTTGGCGCGCACCACCGCCGGGTCGGCCTGGGCCAGCTTGCGGTCCGGCGTCAGGGCCACCTCCAGCACGAACACCAGCTCGCCCAGCGGCGCCCGCACGGCCTCGGGAATCACCGCGAAATCATCGCGCGTGCGCAGGTACACGTAGGTGCTTTCCTTGCGCAGGGACTTGTAAACGTAGGTTTGCATGGGGGTACCGACAGGGTTCGGGCGATTGTCGCCGCAAATGCAGCATGGGAAAAGCCGCACGGGCGGCCTGCACGCGGGCTTTGCTAGGCTTGCCCGTCCATCTGATCGCCCGGAGCCACCATGCGCCATCGCCTGACCGCCCTCGCCCTGCTCGCGGCCCTTGCCACACCGGCGGTGGCGCAAGACACGCCGCTGACCCTGGACCAGGCGATGGCGCATCCGGACTGGATCGGTCCGCCGGTGGAATCGGCGTGGTGGTCGCTGGACGGCACGCGCGCCCACTACACGCTCAAGCGCGAAGGCTCGCCGGTGCGCGACACCTGGACCGTGCCCGTGGCCGGCGGCGAGCCGGTGCGCGTGGAAGGCGCGGCCCAGGCCGAGCTCGACGCCGCGCAGCCGGTGTACGACGCCAGCCGCCGGCGCGCGCTGTTCGTGCGCAACGGCGACGTGTTCCTGCGCCAGGTGGGCGGCCCGCTGCAGCAGCTCACGCGCAGCGCCGAAGCCGAAGCCGCGCCGCGCTTCGCCGCCGACGGCCGCGGCGTGGTCTGGCGCGTGGGCAACGACTGGTTCCGCTGGTCGCCCGACACCCGCCTGGCCCAGCCGGCGGCGCTGCCGCGCGCGGAGAAAGACCCCGCCGCCGCGCCCGAACCCGATGCGCTGCGCGACCACCAGCTGCGCCTGAGCGCAGCCCTGGCGCGCGAAAAGCAGCAGCGCGAGGCCCTGCGCGACGAAGCCGAAGCCAACCGCCGCAGCGACCCCACCCGCGCCGCGGCGCCGGTGTACCTGGGCGACAAGGTGGACATCGCCGACAGCACGCTGTCGCCGGACGGCCGCTGGCTGCTGGTGGTCACCACCGCCAAGGGCGCCGATACCGGGCGCGTCGGCAAGATGCCCAAGTACGTGACCGAATCGGGCTACGAAGAAGCCGAGGACGTGCGCGTGCGCGTCGGCCGCAACCCGCCGCTGGGCCACCAGCTCAAGCTGGTGGACCTGCGCGACAACAGCGTGCGCGACCTGCCGCTGTCGGCCCTGCCCGGCATCACCACCGACCCGCTGGCCGCGCTGCGCAAGGCCGCCAGGCTCGAGCCGCTGGCCGGCGAGCGCACCGTGCGCGTGGATGCCATGCAGTGGAACGCCGACGGCAGCGGGGTGGCGCTGATGGCGCGCGCGGTGGACAACAAGGACCGCTGGATCGCCACGGTGGACTTCGCCGGCGGCAAGCTGGTGCCCGCGCATCGGCTCACCGACGACGCCTGGATCAACTGGGACTTCAACGATTTCGGCTGGCTGCCCGGGGGCCGCACGCTGTGGTTCCTGTCCGAGGAGTCGGGCTATTCGCACCTGTACACGACGGTCCCGGGCGCAGGCTCCCGGCGCCTGACCTCCGGCCGCTGGGAGGCCTCGTCGCCGGTGTGGTCGCCCGATGGCGCCACCGCCTACGTGCTGTGCAACCGCGAGCGCCCCGGCGACTACGAAGTGTGCGCGGTGCCGGGCAACGGCGGCGAAGTGCGCGAGATCACCGCGCTCGACGGCGTCGAGGACTTCAGCCTGTCGCCCGACGGCCGCCAGCTGCTGCTGCGCTGGTCGGCCCACCACACGCCGCCGCAGCTGGCGGTGCAGGCGGTGGCCGGCGGCGACGCGGTGAAGCTCACCGACACGCGCAGCGCCGGGTTCAAGGCGCGCACGTGGCTGGCGCCGCAGATGGTGCGCGTGCCTTCGAAGCACGGCGCCGGCGAGGTGTGGGCCAAGCTTTACCGCCCTGCGACGCTCGAAGCCGGCAGGAAATACCCGGTGGTGATGTTCGTGCACGGCGCCGGCTACCTGCAGAACGTCAGCGACCGCTACCCGGCCTACTTCCGCGAACAGATGTTCCACCAGCTGCTGGTCGAGCGCGGCTTCATCGTGCTGGACATGGACTACCGCGCCTCGCAGGGCTACGGCCGCGACTGGCGCACGGCGATCTACCGGCAGATGGGCCACCCCGAGCTGGAGGACTACCTGGACGGCGTGGACTACATGGTCTCGCAGCACCAGGGTGACCGCGCGAAGGTCGGCATCTATGGCGGCAGCTACGGCGGCTTCATGAGCTTCATGGCGCTGTTCCGCGCGCCCGAGGCCTTCGTGGCCGGCGCGGCGCTGCGCCCGGTCACCGACTGGACCAGCTACAACCACGAATACACGTCCAACATCCTCAACACGCCCGAGCTCGACCCGCAGGCCTACGCGAAGTCGTCGCCGATCGAGTACGCGCAGAACCTGCGCGGCCACCTGCTGATCAGCCACGGCATGATCGACGACAACGTGCTGTACCAGGACTCGGTGCGCCTGGCCCAGCGCCTGATCGAGATGAAGAAGGACCACTGGGAGCTGGCCAGCTACCCGCTGGAGCGCCACGCCTACCAGCACCCGGAAAGCTGGTACGACCAGTACCGGCGCATCCTGCAGCTGTTCGAGCGCACGCTGAAAGAGTAGAGCGGTTGGCCGCGGATTTGCGCGGATGAACGCGGATACGGCTTCAAGAAGTTTTGAAGCCTCTTCGCTTTTATCCGCGTCAATCCGCGCAAATCCGCGGCAAAAAGCTGTTCAGCCCGCCGCGAACACGCCTTCGAGTTCGACGTCGAGTTCGCGGCGGCAGACGTCGCCGCGCAGGTAGGTGATGCGCGCGGCGGGAATGCCGCTGTCGGCCATGACGGCCTGGGCTGCGGCCAGGTCGGCGGCGTGGCGCAGGTAGATGCGCAGGGCTTCGCAGTTTTCGCGGCGGAAGGGCTGGCCGGATTTGTCCGCGGCCTGCGCCATCAGGGCGTCGAGGTTGGCCAGCGATTCGCGCAGCTGCGCGGCGCAGTCGCCCACGTGCTGCGAGACGTGGCCGACGATGCTGGCCGTGCCCGACGCCAGCAGGCGCGGCGTGGCGGTGTCGGCGTCCAGCAGCGCGCCGCGCGAGAAACCCGGCGACACCGGGCCGTGTTCGCGCGGGTACTGCCAGGCCGGGGTCTGGCGCGGGTTTTCCAGGGCCACGGCGGGCGCGCGCGAGCACAGCGCCACCACCTGCAGGCGGCCGGGTTCACCGTCGGCGCCGATGGCGGTGGCGGCCGGCGGCGGGTCGTTGAACATGCCGTCCACGGCGCGGGCGCGGCCGACGCAGAAGCGGCGGTAGCGCTCGTCGTCGCCTTCGCCGCGGTTGATGGCGGGGAAGTAGTTCCAGATGCGCAGCAGGTACGGGTGCTCCGACGGACGCACGGCCACCAGCAGGCGCTCGTAGGCCAGGGCGGCGGCGGATTCGATGTCGGCCGCGGCCTCGTCCACCACCAGGGCGACCATGGCGTAGTGCTGACCGTGGGCCCAGGCCGCGCCGCGGGTTTCGGCCGATTCGCCGACGCTGCCGGCCAGCCAGCTTTCGGCGTCCGGGCCGGCCAGGCGGGCACAGTCCACCGACAGCGGCGAGGCCTCGACGGGCCGGAACTGGAAGGCGATCAGGGCCTCGTCGTGCGATTCGGGGACGACGCGCAGGCGGGCGGGGGAAAGGGGCTGGGAGGTCATTTCTGGGCGCGATTATAGCCGGCGGCCCGGGCGGCTATCATGCGGGCCTGTCCCCAATGCGCGCCGCCATGACCGACTTCGCCGCCGTCCACGCTTACCTGCAGTCGCTCCAGGACCGCCTGTGCGCGGGTTTCGAGGCCGTGGACGGGGGGCGGTTCGCACAGGACGAGTGGCAGCGGCCCGAGGGCGGCGGTGGCCGTTCGCGCGTGCTCAAGGAAGGCGCGGTGTTCGAACAGGCCGGCGTGGGCTTCTCCGACGTGTCCGGCGCCACCCTGCCCCCGTCGGCCACCGCGCACCGGCCCGAGCTGGCGGGCGCGCCGTGGCGGGCCGTGGGCGTGTCGCTGGTGATCCACCCGCGCAACCCGCACGTGCCGACCTCGCACGCGAACGTGCGCTTCTTCGAGGCACGGCCCGAGGGCCGCGACCCGATCTGGTGGTTCGGCGGCGGCTTCGACCTCACGCCCTTCTACCCGGTGGACGAAGACGTGCGGCACTGGCACCAGGTGGCCCGCGACGCCTGCGCACCCTTCGGCGCCACCCGCTACGCCGAGCACAAGGCCTGGTGCGACAAGTACTTCTTCCTCAAGCACCGCAACGAGGCGCGCGGCGTGGGCGGGCTGTTCTACGACGACCTGCATGCGGACGGCTTCGAACAGAGCTTCGCCTACACGCGCGCCGTGGGCGATGCGTTCCTGGACGCCTACCTGCCGATCGTGAACCGCCGGAAGGACACCCCGTACGGCGAGCGCGAGCGCGAGTTCCAGCTCTACCGCCGGGGCCGCTACGTCGAGTTCAACCTGGTGTGGGACCGCGGCACCCTGTTCGGCCTGCAGAGCGGCGGCCGCACCGAATCCATCCTGATGAGCCTGCCGCCGCGGGTGCGCTTCGAATACGCCTGGACCCCGGAGCCCGGCAGCCCCGAGGCGCGCCTGGCCGACTACCTGGTGCCGCGGGACTGGTAGGAGCGGGCCAGCGAGGAAAATGTACCAGGTACATTTTCATGCAGCGGTCGGCGAACACCGGGCGTCCCGTGAAAATGTACCTGGTACATTTTCCTCGCAAATAAAAACCCCGCGGGCCAGGGGAAGCCCGCGGGGTCAGGTGGAGCCTTAGGCTGGGGAGAGCCCGGCTCCGGGTTGGATCCACTCAGGGGAGGGAGTGATCCTGCGCCGGACCTTGCATCCGACGCGCTTAGTAGACACCCCGGACAATGAGAAGTTCGTGAACGGGTCGGTTAATTAATTGTTGGATTCAGGACGCATTCATTCGCCGGCAACCGGCTGATAAACAAGGTGATTTGCGTCACAACAAATCAGTGCGCCTGGTCCCAGTTCAAGCCCGTGCCCACGTCCACCACCAGCGCCACCTTCAACTGCGCGGCCGACTCCATCCGGGTGCGCACCTGGGCCACCAGCTCGTCCACGAAGCCGGCGTCGGCCTCGAACACCAGTTCGTCGTGCACCTGCATCAGCAGCGCCGCCTTGTCGGCATGCCCGGCCAGCCACTGGTGCACCGTCACCATGGCGCGCTTGATGATGTCGGCCGCCGTGCCCTGCATGGGCGCGTTGATGGCGGCACGCTCGGCGCCGGCGCGCTGGGCCTGGTTGCGCGAGTGGATTTCGTTGAGCTGCAGGCGCCGGCCGAACACCGTTTCGACGTAGCCGTGGTCGCGGGCCTGCTGGCGCGCGCGCTCCATGTAGTCGCGCACGCCCGGGTAGCGGTTGAAGTACAGCGCGATGTAGTCCTGCGCCTCGCCGCGGCCGATGCCCAGCTGCTTGGCCAGGCCGAAGGCGCTCATGCCGTACATCAGCCCGAAGTTGATGGCCTTGGCGGCGCGGCGCTGGTCGCCCGACACCTGGTCCAGCGGTACGCCGAACACTTCGGCCGCAGTGGCGCGGTGCACGTCCAGGCCGCTTTCGAACGCACCCACCAGGCCGGGGTCGCCCGAGAGGTGGGCCATGATGCGCAGCTCGATCTGCGAGTAGTCGCAGGCGACGATGCGGCGTCCCGGCGGCGCGATGAAGGCGGTGCGGATGCGCCGGCCGTCCTCGCTGCGGATGGGGATGTTCTGCAGGTTGGGGTCGTTCGAGCTCAGGCGGCCCGTGGCCGCGCCGGCCTGGTGGTAGCTGGTGTGCACGCGGCCCGACTCCGGGTTCACCATCTCGGGCAGCTTGTCGGTGTAGGTGTTGCGCAGTTTTGCCAGGCCGCGGTAGTCGAGGATCAGGCGCGGCAGTTCGTGCTGGTCGGCGATGGCTTCCAGCGCTTCTTCGTTGGTGGACGGCGCGCCGGTGGGCGTCTTCACCAGCGCGGGCAGCTTCAGTTCGTCGAACAGCAGCTGGCCCAGCTGCTTGGGCGAATCGAGGTTGAAGGCGCGGCCGGCAATCTCGTGCGCGCGCTGCTGAGCGGCCATCATGCGCTGGGACAGGTCGGCGCTCTGGCGCTTGAGCTCGGCGCAGTCCACCAGCACACCGGTGGCCTCCATCTTCTCCAGCACCGGCACCAGCGGCATCTCGATGTCGCGGTACACCGATTCCAGCGAAGGCAGCGCCGCCAGCTTCGCCGACAGCACGCGGTGCAGGCGCAGCGTGACGTCGGCGTCTTCGGCGGCGTACTTCGTGGCGTCGTCCAACGCCACCTGCGAGAACAGGATCTGCTTGGCGCCCTTGCCCGCCACCTGTTCGTACTTGATGGTGGCGTAGCCCAGGTACTTCTGCGCCAGCGTGTCCATGTCGTGGCGCTGGCCGCCGGCGTTGAACACGAAGCTCTCCAGCATCGTGTCTTCGGCGTAGCCCTGCACCGCCACGCCGTGCCGGCGCAGCACGTGCAGGTCGTACTTGCCATGCTGGCCGAGCTTGGGCTTGGCGGCGTCCTCGAACACCGGCCGCAGCGCCTCCAGCACCGCCGCGCGGTCGAGCTGCGCCGGCGCGCCGGGGTAGTCGTGCGCCACCGGGATGTAGCAGGCCTGGCCCGGCTCCACCGCGAAGCTCAGGCCCACCAGGTTGGCGCGCATCGGGTCGAGCGAATCGGTCTCGGTGTCGAACGACACCAGTGGCGCCGCCTGCAGCCGGGCGATCCAATCGTGCAGGCGCGCCATGTCGAGCACGCATTCGTACTCGCCGGGCGCCGACAGCGCCGGATCCAGCGGCGCGTCTTCCACGGCGGCGGGAGCGGCGGCGCGCGGGCCGGCGGCGGATGGCGCGGCCTTGCCTTCGATCTCGCGCAGTGCGGCGCCGAAGCCGTAGCGCGCATACAGCTCGCGCAGCGCCTCGACGTCGCGGCCGCGCAGCTTCAGGTCGGTGGGCGCCAGGTCCAGCGGCACGTCGGTCTTGATGGTGACCAGCCGCTGGTTCAGCGGCAGGCGGCCCAGCGCGGCGCGCAGGTTCTCGCCGATCTTGCCGCCGATCTTCTCGGCGTTCGCCATCACCGAATCCATCGTTCCGTATTCGGCCAGCCACTTCGCCGCCGTCTTCGGGCCGCATTTGTCCACGCCGGGGATGTTGTCCACGCTGTCGCCCATCAGCGACAGCAGGTCAATCACCTGGTCGGGGCGCACGCCGAACTTCTCCATCACGCCGGCATCGTCCAGCACGCTGCCGGTCATGGTGTTGGTGAGCGTGATGCCCGGCCGCACCAGCTGGGCGAAGTCCTTGTCGCCGGTGGAAATGGTGACCGGGATGCCGGCCGCGTGCGCCTGCAGCGCCAGCGTGCCGATCACGTCGTCGGCCTCCACGCCCGACACGCGCAGGATGGGAAAGCCCAGGGCCTCGACGATCTTCATCATCGGCTCCACCTGGGCCCGCAGGTCGTCGGGCATCGGCGGGCGCTGGGCCTTGTACTGCGGGTAGATCTCGTCGCGGAACGTGGGGCCCGACGCGTCCACCACGAAGGCGGTGAAGTCGGGGTTCTCCTTGAGCGTGGCGCGCAGCATGTTGACGATGCCGAACAGCGCGCCGGTGGGCGTGCCGTCGGGCGCGGTCAGCGGCGGCAGCGCGTGGAAGGCGCGGTAGAGGTAGGACGAGCCGTCGATCAGGACGAGGCGGGACATGGCGGGGCCTGGCGGGACGATGCCGTGATTTTAAGCCCGCACGGCCCTTGAGCGCCCGCGGCGCTTGCGCCATCCTCGAAGCCCCGCCCGAGGACCGCGCCATGACCCCGTTGCTGCCGCTGCTGCTGGCCCTGACCGCGCAAGACCCCGCGCCCGCCGAACCGGTGGCCGAGGCGCCCATCCCGCCCAAGGCCGTGGCCGAAGCGGCCAAGGACGACCCGCCCACCGTCAGTATCCGCAACGAGTCCAACGGCGACCGCGTCGAGGAATACCGCCAGAACGGCCGCATCTACATGGTCAAGGTCACGCCCAGCCGAGGCCCGGCCTATTACCTGATGGACACCGACGGCAACGGCAAGCTCAACCGCGACGACCGCGACCCGCGCGTGTCGCCGGTCCACTGGACGATCTACGAATGGGATTGAGCCGCTTCGCGCCGGCCCTGCGCGCCATCGACACCGTCACCGACGCCGCCGGGCGTTTCGCCGGGCTGCTGGCGATCACGCTGGTGGCCCTGTCGTGCGCACTGGTGGTGGCGCGCTACGCGCTGGGCCTGGGCTCGGTGGCCGCGCAGGAGGGCGTGCTGTGGCTGCATGCCGCGCTGTTCCTGCTGGGCCTGGCCTATGCGCTCAGGCACGGCGCGCACGTGCGCGTGGACGTGTTCTCGCAGCGCTGGACGCCGCGCACGCGCGCACGCGTCGAGCTGGCCGGCATGCTGCTGCTGTTGCTGCCGCTGTGCGTGTTCATGATCGCGATGAGCTGGGAGTACGTGGGCGCCAGCTGGGCCACGCGCGAAGGCTCGCGTGATTCGGGCGGCCTGCCGGGCGTTTACCTGCTCAAGTCGCTGCTGCCGCTGTCGGCGGCGCTGCTGATGCTGCAGGCGCTGGCCGAGACCCTGCGCGCCGCCCGCGCGGCCCTGTCGGGCGAAACCAAATGAGCCTGCACGACCAGCACGTGCTGATGCTGTGCCTGCTGCTCCTGGGCCTGTTCGCCGGCCTGGCCAGCGGCTTCCCGGTGGCCTTCGTGCTGGGCGGCGTGGCGCTGCTGGTGGCGGGCCTGGGCATGGCGCTGGGCAACTTCGATCCGAGTTTCCTGGAGGCCTTCCCGAACCGCATCTTCGGCGTGATGACCAACGAGACGCTGGTGGCGGTGCCGCTGTTCGTGTTCATGGGCATCATGCTGGAGCGCTCGCGCATTGCCGAATCCCTGCTCGAAGCCGTGGCGTCGCTGTTCGGGCGCAAGCGCGGCGGGCTGGTGGTGGCGGTGCTGCTGGTGGGCGCGCTGCTGGCGGCGTCCACCGGCATCGTGGGCGCCACGGTGGTGGCGATGGGCCTGATTTCGCTGCCCACCATGCTGCGCAACGGCTACTGCCCGCGGCTGGCGTCGGGCGCTATCTGCGCCTCGGGCACGCTGGGCCAGGTAATCCCGCCGTCCATCGTGCTGGTGCTGCTGGGCGACCAGCTGGGCAACGCCTACCAGCAGTCGCAGCTCAAGCAGGGCATCTTCGCGCCTGAATCCGTGTCGGTGAGCGACCTGTTCGCCGGCGCCCTGCTGCCCGGCCTGGGCCTGGTGGCGCTGTACCTGGGCTACGTGCTGTGGGTGGCGTGGCGGCAGCCCGCGCGTGCGCCGGCGCTGCGCGACCCCGCGCGGCGTTCGGCCGGCGACCTCGCCAAGGCCATCCTGCCGGCGCTGGCGCTGATCGGCCTGGTGCTGGGTTCGATCCTGGCGGGCATCGCCACGGCCAGCGAAGCCGCCGCGGTGGGTGCGGTGGGCGCCACCGCGTTTGCCGCGCTGTACGGCCGGCTGGGGCTCAAGCGCCTGTTCGAAGTCGGCACCGAGACCGTGAAGGTGACGGCGATGGTGTTCGCCATCCTGGTGGGCGCCGCGCTGTTTTCGCTGGTGTTCCGCGGCTACGGCGGCGACGACCTGGTGCACGAAGTGCTGACGTCCCTGCCCGGCGGCAAGTGGGGCGCGGTGGTGGCGGTGATGCTGCTGATGTTCCTGCTGGGCTTCGTGATCGACTTCATCGAGATCATCTTCGTGGTGGTGCCCATCGTCGGCCCGGTGCTGCTGGCGCTGGGCGTGGACCCGGTGTGGCTGGGCGTGATGATGGCGATCAACCTGCAGACCTCGTTCCTGACGCCGCCGTTCGGCTTTGCGCTGTTCTACCTGCGCGGCGTGGCGCCGCCCGAAGTGCTGACCAGCGACATCTACCGCGGCGTGGTGCCCTTCATCGGCCTGCAGCTGCTGATGCTGGCGCTGGTGGCGCTGTTCCCGGCGCTGGCCACCGGACTGCCGGAGTGGCTGTATGGCTGAGCTGCGCATCAGCGGCGATTTCGCCGACGTGGACCTGGACGTGGTGCACGGATTCCTGAGTCGCGACGCCTACTGGTGCCGCGGCATCACGCGTGACAGGGTTGAGCGCGCGGCGCGGCACTCGCTGTGCTTCAGCGCGCTGCTCGACGGCGCGCAGGTGGGTTTCGCGCGCGTGGTCACCGACCGCGCCACCTTCGGCTACCTCGCCGACGTGTTCGTGCTGCCGGCGCATCGCGGCCAGGGCATCTCGCAGGCGATGATGGCGGCCATCCTGGCGCATCCGGAGCTGCAGGGGCTGCGGCGTTTCCTGCTGGCCACCAGCGATGCGCACGGGCTGTACGCGAAGTACGACTTCCAGCCGATCACCCGGCCGGAGCGCTTCATGGAGCGCTACCGGCCCGACGCGCACCTGGACTGAGCCGGGCGCGCGCAGCGCCGCGGGTCAGCCGCGGTTGGCGTAGTACGACTCTTCCGACACCGCGTGCCAGGCCTTCGCCTGCGAGCGGAACGCACGCATCGAATCGAGCGCGCGGCGCGCCAGCGCGTCGCTGGCGGCCACTTCCTCCAGCACTTTGTCCGAGGCCTTGCGCAGCGCCACCAGCACGTCGGCGGGCAGCTGGCGCAGCTCGACGCCGTGCTCGCGCACCAAGGCGTTGAGCGCCTGCTGGTTGCGCGCGGTGTACTCGGCCAGCATCGCGTCGTTCACGGCCCGGCAGCACAGCGCCACGATCTCCTGCAGGTCCTTGGGCAGCGTGTCGAGCGCGGCCTTGTTCACCATGCACTCCAGCGTCGGGCCCGGCTCCTGCCAGCCCGGGTAGTAGCAGAACTTGGCGGCGCGATGCAGGCCGAAGGCCAGGTCGTTGTAAGGACCCACCCATTCGGCGGCATCAATGGCGCCCGACTGCAGCGCGCTGAAGATTTCCGCACCGGGCAGGTTCACCGGCGTGGCGCCCACCCGGGCCATCACTTCGCCGCCCAGGCCCGGGATGCGCATCTTCAGGCCCTTGAGCGAGGCCATGGAGTCGATCGGCTTGCGGAACCAGCCGGCCATCTGCACGCCCGTGTTGCCGGCCGGGAACGGCACCAGGCCGAAGGGCGCATACAGTTCACGCCACAGCTCCAGGCCGCCGCCGTTGTACAGCCAGCTGTTCATTTCCTGCGCGTTGAGTCCGAAGGGAACGGCGGCGAAGAACGGCGCGGCCGGCGCCTTGCCCTTCCAGTAGTAGCTGGCCGAATGGCCCATCTCGGCGGTGCCGCGGCTGACGGCGTCGAACACTTCGAAGGCCGGCACCAGTTCGCCCGCGCCATACACCTTCACGGTGAGGCGGCCGCCGCTGGCCTGCGTGATCATCTCGGCCAGGCTCGCGGCGCCGGTGCCCAGGCCGGGGAAATTGGTGGGCCAGGACGTGACCATTTTCCAGGTGAAGGTTTCGCCGGAGGCTGCCTTGCCGGCCGCGCCTTCGGGGCGCGCGCCGCAGGCAGCCAGGCCGGTGGCCACGGCGGCCAGGCTGGCACTGCGCAGGAGTTCACGTCGCTTCATGGTCGATACCCGTTTCGGACAAGGCCCGATTATGCGTCGGCCAGCCGCCCTGTAGGAGGGCCTTCAGGCCCGATGCCTTTCACCAGGAAGCATCGGGCCTGAAGGCCCTCCTACGATGGATCTGGCTCAGAGGGGCTGGAGGTTGGCGTAGCCCAGCACCAGCCACTTGGCGCCGCCGCGCTCGAAGTTCACCTGGATGCGGGCGTGCGCGCCGCTGCCCTCGGCGTCCATCACCACGCCCTCGCCGAAGCTGGGGTGCATGACGCGCTGGCCCAGGCGCAGCGCGGGGCCACCGCCGGTGTCCACCAGCGCCGCCGAGCGCGGCGGGCCGTACGAAGGCCGGCTGGCGCTGACCTTGGGCCGCACGTCGCGCACCAGCGCCGGCGGTATTTCACGCAGGAAGCGCGACGGCGTGCCGTACATTTCCATGCCGTGCAGGCGGCGCGTCTCGGCGTAGGTCAGCACCAGCTTCTGGCGCGCGCGGGTCAGGCCGACGTAGGCCAGCCGGCGCTCTTCCTCCAGGCGCCCGGATTCCTCGATGGACTTGCCGCTGGGGAACAGCCCCTCCTCCATGCCCACCAGGAACACCTGCGGGAACTCCAGGCCCTTGGCGCTGTGCAGGGTCATCAGCTGCACGCCGTCCTCGCCGGCTTCGGCCTGGCCTTCGCCGGCCTCCAGCGAGGCGTAGCTCAGGAAGGCGATCAGTTCGCTCATCTCCGCGCTGGCCTCGTCGTCGCGGCGCTCGAAGCGGCTGGCCACCGACACCAGTTCGTCGAGGTTGTCGGTGCGCGAATCAAGCTGGCCCTTGGACTCGGCCGCGTAGTGCGCGCGCAGGCCGGAGTTGGCGATCACGTGGTCGAACTGTTCGTGCAGCGGCGAATCGGCGGTGCCGGCCTGCAGCGCGTCCACCAGGTCGGCGAAGGCGCGCAGGGCGTTGCGGGCGCGCCCCGGCAGCGCGGTGCCGGACGACAGCGCCACGGCGGCGTCCCACAGCGGCACCGCACTCTCGCGGGCGTGGCGGCGCACTTCGTCCAGGGTCTTGCCGCCGATGCCGCGCGGCGGCGTGTTCACCGCGCGCTCGAACGCGGCGTCGTCGGCGCGGTTGGTGAGCAGGCGCAGGTAGGCCAGCGCGTCCTTGATTTCCATGCGCTCGAAGAAGCGCTGGCCGCCGTACACGCGGTAGGGCAGGCCGGCCTGCACCAGCTGTTCTTCGATGGCGCGGGACTGGGCGTTGGAGCGGTACAGCACGGCGTTGTCGCCGGCGCTGCCGCCGTCGCGGATCCAGGCCTGCACGCGCTCGATGACGAAGCGCGCTTCGTCCACCTCGTTGTAGGCGGCGAACAGGTCAATGGGTTCGCCCTCGCCGTCGGCGGTCCACAGCTGCTTGCCCAGGCGGTCGGGGTTGTGGGTGATCACCGCATTGGCCGCGGCCAGGATGTTGCCGGTGGAGCGGTAGTTCTGCTCGAGCTTGAGCGTGCGCGCGCCCGGGTAGTCCTTCAGGAAGCGCTGCACGTTTTCCACTTTCGCGCCGCGCCAGCCGTAGATGGCCTGGTCGTCGTCGCCCACCACGAACACTTCGCCGGTGTCGCCGGCCAGCACGCGCACGAAGGCGTACTGGATGGCGTTGGTGTCCTGGAACTCGTCCACCAGCAGGTGGCGGAAGCGCTGCTGGTAGTGGTGCAGGAGGGCGGGGTGTTCGAGCCACAGTTCGTGCGCGCGCAGCAGCAGCTCGGCGAAGTCCACCAGGCCCGCGCGCTGGCAGCGCTCCTGGTAGGCCTCGTAGACCTTGAGCATGGTGGAGCCGAAGAAATCGCCGCCGGCCGGCTGGATGTGCTTCGGGCGCCGGCCCTCGTCCTTCTGCGCGTTGATCCACCAGGCCATCTGGCGCGGCGGGAAGCGGCCTTCGTCCAGTTCGAGGTCGGCGCTGATGCGCTTGAGCAGGCGCACCTGGTCGTCCTGGTCGAGCACCTGGAAGGACTCGGGCAGGCCGGCCTCCTGCCAGTGCAGGCGCAGCAGGCGGTGCGCCAGGCCGTGGAAAGTGCCGATCCACATGCCGCGCGCGCCGTTGCGCAGCAGCGCCTCGACGCGGCCGCGCATTTCGGCGGCGGCCTTGTTGGTGAAGGTGACGGCCAGGATGCCGTGCGCCGGCACCCCCACCACTTCGTTCAGCCAGCCGATGCGGTGGGTGAGCACGCGGGTCTTGCCCGAGCCGGCGCCGGCCAGCACCAGGGCGTGGCCCGGCGGCGCGGTGACCACTTCGCGCTGGGCCGGGTTCAGTTCATCAATCAGGTGGGAGACATCCATGGCGCCATTGTACCGGCGCCACCCCCTTTCCATCCTGTGGGAGGGCCTTCAGGCCCGATGCTCTTGGCCGAAGAGCATCGGGCCTGAAGGCCCTCCCACAACGGCGGTCAGTGCGCGGCTTTTCCCGCCGGCTTGGCCGCGTGCGACATCAGGCGGTCGGTCCAGGCGATGCCGATGGCCGAGATGATGAAGATGGTGTGGATGATGGTCTGCCACATCACGCCCACCGCCGTCACGCTGGTGCAGCTCTTGCCCAGCGGGTTGAGGTCGGCCATGGCGCTGGCCATCTCGTACGCGGCCGGGGTGTTGCACAGCGGCAGCCCGCCCAGGGTGCCGGCCTCGATGAAGGTCTTGAGCAGGTGGATGGACGAGATGCCGATGATGGCCATCGCCAGCTTCACCTTCAGCACCGACGCGTTGACGTGGCTCAGCCACTCCGGCTGGTCCGGGTGGCCCTGCAGGTTCAGGCGCGAGACGAAGGTTTCGTAGCCGCCCACGATCACCATCACCAGCAGGTTGGAAATCATCACCACGTCAATCAGGCCCAGCACCACCATCATGATCAGCTGCTCGCTGAGCGTGTTGGCGTCCACCACCAGGTGCGTCAGCTCCTTCAGGAACAGGAACACGTAGACGCACTGGGCCACGATCAGGCCCAGGTACAGCGGCAGCTGCAGCCAGCGCGAAGCGAAGATGAGACTGGAAAGCGGGCCGATCTTGGCGGTCGCGCTGGTGTCGGGTGTGCTCATGGGTTCCTCTGGATTATTTCTTGCTGGCCACGCCGATGACCACGGCCACGGCGCCGACGCCGATCAGCACCCAGCCCAGGTTGATGGGCGGGGTCTTGGTGTCGGTCTTGCTGATCTGGATGGGGCCGAGGTCGGCCACCTTCTCGGTGCTCTGGAACTTGAACACGCCGGCAGTGATGAGGCCGCCGATGATGAGCAGGATGGCGCCGATGACGATGGCGGGCATGCGCATGGTTCTACTCCAGTGGTCGCCCCGGTTGGGGCCCACGCAGGGTAGAGGCAACGCGGGCCGCTGCCAAGCGCGGCCCGCCCCGGGTTCAGTCCAGGGTCACGCCGGGCAGGCCCAGCACGTAGTTGGCGCCCATCAGCTTCGAGGGCGTGTAGTAGCCGCCCGCAGGCCGCTCGCCGCCCAGCAGGCGCTCGACGATGCCCAGCGACGCGGTGACGGTGATCTCGTAGCCGTTGGGCGTGCGCAGGCGGCGCCTGACCTCGCGGCCCCCGGCGTCGCGCGCCTCGCCCCACACCACGCAGCCGGTCTTGCTGCGCGTGTTTTCCGACGGCCCTCGCACGCGCCTGGCCACCTGGGCCTTGAGGAAGGACTGCACCGGCGACAGGCCCAGCAGCGGCCCCAGCAGCCGCATCCGGCCCAGGCGCGCGGCGGTCTTGGGCGGCACGCCCATGTAGACCTCGATGTTGGGGATGCCCGTGGACACGAAGGCCGTGTACACATCACCCCAGGGAATGGTCATGGCGAAGCGCTGTTCGCCGTCGCGCTCGAAGGTGCGGGTCTTCCACGCCAGCGGCACGCGGGTCATGGCGCCGTTGATCCGGGCGCGGCCGCCGCTGCCCAGGCCCTCGACGCTGGTCTTGGCGGTGCCGGGGCTGGGTCCGCCGCCCGCTTCGAAGGCCAGCACCAGCGACTGCGCTGCCGGCAGCTCACGCTTGAGCTGGGCGGCCAGGCAGTCGGTGGGCACCACGTCGAAGCCCGAGCCGGGCAGCACCACCACGCCTTTTTCCTTCGCACGGGCGTCCTGCGCGTGGCAGTGCGCGAACACGTCGATTTCGCCGGTGATGTCCAGGTAGTGCGCGCCCACGTCCAGGCAGGCCTCGAGCATCGGCGCGCAGGTGGCCGAGAACGGCCCCGCGCAGTGCAGCACCAGGCCGATGCCGTTCAGGCCGCTGCGCACGGCCTGCGCGTCGTCGAGCGAGAACGCGCGCACCGGCAGGCCGTGCGGGGCGGCGATGTCCTGCAGGCTTGCCGCGCTGCGGCCGGCCAGCACCGGGCGCAGGCCGCGGCGTACGGCTTCCTCGACCATCATGCGGCCGGTGTAGCCGTTGGCGCCGTAGATCATCCACTCCATGTCAGTGCCCCGGGCCGCGGCCGCGCGCGAACTTCACCAGCTGGCTGAAGTACAGGTTCGGGAACCAGCGCTTGATGCGCCAGCGCATGGGTTCGCGCCGGGTGGGGATGACCAGGAACTCGCCGCGCTCCACCGCCGCGAACACCGCGTCGGCCACGCTGTCGAGCGTGTCGGGCGAGGTTTCCATCATCTTGTCGGCGAAGCCCTTGAGCTTGGGATTGCCCTGCCAGCTCTCGAGCAGGTTGGTGCGGAAGAAGGCCGGGCACAGCACGCTCACCGTGATGCCCTTGCCGTGCATTTCGGCGCGCAGCTGCTCCGACAGCGCCACCACCGAGGCCTTGGCCACGCCGTAGCTCATGATGCTGGGCGCGCCCGCCAGGCCGGCGAAGCTGGCCGTGTTGATGACCTGGCCGCGGCCCGCGGCCAGCATGCCCGGCAGGAACAGGCGGCAGCCGCGCACCACGCCCAGCAGGTTGATGTCGAGCACGTTGTGCCATTCGGCCATGGTGGTTTCCACCATGGCGCCGCCGGTGGCGATGCCGGCGTTGTTCACCAGCACGTCCAGGCCGCCCCATTCGCGGGCGACGGTTTCGTGCACCTGCTCCATCGCCTCGTCGCTGGCCACGTTGGCCACCATGGCCAGGTGGCCGCTGCCGGGCAGCGACGCGCGGGTGAGTTCGGCGCGCGCGGCGTCCAGGTCCACGCAGGCCACGCGGTCGCCGGCCTTGGCGTAACGCTGCGCCAGGGCCTGGCCCAGCCCGCTTCCCGCACCCGTGATCAGTACCCGACGCTGCGCCATTGGATGTCCCTGTTGGGCCAGGCCGCGAGGGGGCCTGTGCTAGGCTCGGAAGCATACCAATTCAGCGGCCGATTCCCCTTCCACGGAGCCAGAAAGTGCCTGATTCCCTGTTCGACCTCACCGGAAAGACCGCCCTGGTCAGCGGCGCCTCGCGCGGCATCGGCGAGGCCATTGCCCGCCTGCTGGCCGGCTTCGGCGCCCACGTCATCTGCACCAGCCGCAAGATCGAGGGCTGCGAGGCGGTGGCGTCCACCATCCGCGGCGACGGCGGCTCGGCCGAGGCGCACGCGGTGCACGTGGGCGACCCGGCGGCCATCGAGGCGCTGTTCGCCAAACTCGACGCCGCCGGCCGCACGGTGGACGTGCTGGTGAACAACGCGGCCGCCAACCCCTACTTCGGCCCGGCCATCGACATGACGCTGGACGCCTACGAAAAGACCGTCGAGGTGAACCTGCGCGGCTACTTCTGGACCACCGTGCAGGCGGCCAAGCGGATGAAGGGCCGCGGCGGCGCCATCGTCAACATCGCCTCGGTGAACGCGCAGCGCGCGGCGCCGGGCCAGCTGGTGTATTCGATGACCAAGGCCGGCATCGTCAACATGACCGAGGGCTTCGCCAAGGAGCTCGCGCCCATGGGCGTGCGCGTGAACGCCGTGCTGCCGGGCCTGACCGACACCAAGTTCGCCTCGGCGCTCACCGGCAACCCGAAGATCCTGGAAATGATGCTGCGGATGATTCCGCTGGGCCGCGTGGCGCAGCCGGATGAAATTGCGCCGGCCGTGCTGTTCCTGTGCACGCCCGCCTCGTCCTACCTCACCGGCGCGGCACTGCCCGTGGACGGCGGCTACCTCGCCTGAGCGGAGCGCCTGCGATGATCGACCTTTACTACTGGCCCACGCCCAACGGCCACAAGATCACCCTCTTCTGCGAAGAAGCCGGCCTGCCCTACCGCATCGTGCCGGTGGACATCGGCGCCGGCGCGCAGTTCGAGCCGTCGTTCCTGGCCATCTCGCCGAACAACCGCATGCCGGCCATCGTGGACCACGCGCCGGACGACGGCGGCGAGCCGGTGAGCGTGTTCGAGTCGGGCGCGATCCTGGTTTACCTGGCGGAGAAAACCGGCCAGTTCCTGCCCACCGCGCCGCGCTGGCGCAAGCAGGTGCTGGAATGGCTGTTCTGGCAGGTGGGCGGCTTCGGGCCCATGCTGGGCCAGAACCACCACTTCACCCGCTACGCGCCCGAGAAAATCCCCTACGCCATCGACCGCTACCAGCGCGAGGCGGCGCGGCTTTACGGCGTGCTCGACCGACACCTGGCGCAGCGCGAATTCATCGCCGACGCCGGGCTGTCGATTGCCGACATGGCCTGCCACCCGTGGGCCGCGGCGCACGCCTGGCACTACATCGACCTGGCCGATTACCCGAACGTGCGCCGCTGGTTCGACGCGCTGGCGGCCCGGCCGGCGTTCGCCCGCGCCTACGCGGTCGAGCAGTCGTTCAAGCGCCCGGCCGAAATGACCGAAGAAATGCGCCGCCATCTGTTCGGCGCCAAACCCTGAAGCCCGCCGCCCCATGAAAAGCCTCCTGCTGATTGCCGCCATGACCCTCGCCACGCCCGCCGCCGCCGACAAACTCACGCTCGAAGCCATCACCGGGCCCACGCCGCTGTCGGGCCCCAGCCTGATGAAGCCGGCCATTTCGCCCGACGGCCAGCGCGTGACCTTCCTGCAGGGCAAGGCCGACGACCGCTTCCAGCTGGACCTGTGGGAGTACAACCTCGCGGCCGGCCAGCAGCGCCTGCTGGTGGATTCGGCGGTGGTGCTGCCCGGTGACGAAGTGCTTTCCGACGAAGAGAAGGCGCGGCGCGAACGCCAGCGCATCGCCGCCTTCCGCGGCATCGTCGAATACCAGTGGGCGCCGGACGCCAAGGCGCTGCTGTTCCCGCTGGGCGGGCAGCTGTACCTGTACGACCTCACGGCCAGCGCCAACCCGGTGCGCAAGCTCACCACCGGCGAAGGCTTCGCCACCGACCCGAAGGTGTCGCCGCGCGGCGGCTTCGTCAGCTTCGTGCGCGAACGCAACCTGTGGGTGATCGACCTGGCCACCGGCCGCGAGCGCGCGCTCACCACCGACGGCAGCGACACCATCGGCAACGGCGTGGCCGAGTTCGTGGCCGACGAGGAGATGGACCGCCACACCGGCTACTGGTGGGCGCCGGATGATTCGGCCATTGCCTTCGCGCGCATTGATGAATCGCCGGTGCCGGTGCAGAAGCGCTACGAGGTCTACCCCGACCGCACCGACGTGATCGAGCAGCGCTATCCGGCCGCGGGCGATCCGAACGTGCGGGTGAGCCTGCACGTGGCCTCGCTGGCCGCGGGCCGGCCGGCCATCGCCAACGTCGACCTGGGCCCGGACCACGACATCTACCTGGCGCGCGTGGACTGGCGCGGCGCGGACCGCCTGACCTTCCAGCGCCAGTCGCGCGACCAGCGCAAGCTCGAGCTGGTGGAAGCCACGCTGGCCACCGGCGCGCAGCGCGTGCTGCTCACCGAGACCAGCCAGACCTGGGTGCCGCTGCACAGCGCGCTGCGCTTCCTGGCCGACGGCCGCTTCGTGTGGAGCAGCGAGCGCAGCGGCTTCGAGCACCTCTACCTGCACGACGCCGACGGCAAACCGCTGCGCGCGCTCACCTCGGGCGAGTGGGTGGTGGATTCGCTGCTGGCCGTGGACGAGGCCGCGGGCCTGGCCTACTTCGACGGCACGCGCGATTCACCGCGCGAGCGCCACGTGTATTCGGTGCCGCTGGCCGGCGGCGACATCACCCGCCTCACCCGCGAACCCGGCACGCACCTGGCCAGCTTCAGCCGCAACGCCTCGGTGTTCGTGGACCTGTGGTCGAACACCACCACGCCACCGCAGACCGAACTGTTCCGCGCCGACGGCAGCAAGGTCGCCACGCTGGTGGCCAACGACCTGGCCGACCCCGCGCACCCGTACGCGAAGTACCGCGCCGCGCACCGCCCCGTGGAGTTCGGCGAACTGCCGGCGGCCAGCGGCGAAACCCTGCACTACAGCCTGGTCAAGCCGCCCGGCTTCGACCCGGCGAAGCAGTACCCGGTGGTGGTGTTCATCTACGGCGGCCCCGCCGCGCAGACGGTGCTCAACGCCTGGCCCGGCCGCGCCGACGCACTGTTCAACCAGGTGCTGGCGCAGGAAGGCTACGTGGTGTTCTCGATAGACAACCGCGGCACGCCGCGCCGCGGTGCGAAGTTCGGCGGCGCGCTGTACGGCCGCCAGGGCGGCGTGGAAGTGCAGGACCAGGTGGCAGGCGTTGCTTTCCTCAAGCGCCAGCCCTGGGTGGACGGCGCGCGCGTGGGCGTGCACGGTTGGTCCAACGGCGGCTACATGACCCTGATGCTGCTGGGCCAGGCCAGCGACACCTACGCCTGCGGCATCGCCGGCGCGCCGGTCACCGACTGGGCGCTGTACGACACGCACTACACCGAGCGCTACATGGACCACCCGGCGCGCAACGCCGGGGGCTATGCCGCCTCGTCGGTGTTCAGCCACCTGGACGGCCTGCGTTCGAAGCTGCTGCTGGTGCACGGCATGGCCGACGACAACGTGCTGTTCACCAACTCCACCAAGCTGATGTCCGAGCTGCAGAAGCGCGGCCTGCCCTTCGAGCTGATGACTTACCCGGGCGCCAAGCACGGCCTGTCGGGCGCGGACGCGCTGCACCGCTACCGCACCAGCCTGGCCTTCCTCAACCGCTGCCTCGAGTAGCGGTCGGTCGCGGCCGGGGGATCGTACAACGGCATTCTTGCCGCGGATTTACGCGGATGAACGCGGATAAAGGCGAAGGGCGAAGGTTTGCCTGGGGCCAACCTCGGCTCCTGGCTCTTATCCGCGTTCATCCGCGTAAATCCGTGGCCAAAATCAAATGCGGATCAGCCGGAAATCTGGACGAGGGCGGGGGCGTGGTCGCTGGGGCGCTCCCAGGTGCGCGGTTCGCGGTCGATGCTGGCGCCCACGCACGATGCCTTCAGCGCGTCGCTCACCAGGCACAGGTCAATGCGCAGGCCCAGGTTGCGGCGGAAGCCCGCGGCGCGATAGTCCCACCAGCTGAACTGGCCGCCCTCGTCGCTGTGCAGGCGGAAACTGTCGTGCAGGCCCAGGGCCATCAGCCGCGCCAGCGCCGCGCGTTCGGCGGTGGAGGTGAGGATGCTGGCGTCGTTCCACACCGCCGGGTCGTGCACGTCGCGGTCGTCGGGCGCGATGTTGAAGTCGCCCACCACCACCAGGCGCGGATGCGCCTGGATTTCCTGCGCCAGCCAGCCGTGCACGGCGTCGAGCCAGCGCAGCTTGTAGTCGTACTTGTCGGTGCCCACGTCCTGGCCGTTCACCACGTACAGGTTGACGATGCGCAGGTCACCGACGGTGGCGGCGATGACGCGCTTTTGTTCGTCGGCGAAGCCCGGGATGCCCACCTGAACGTCGATGGCCGGTTCGCGCGAGACGATGGCCACGCCGTTGTAGGTCTTCTGGCCCGCGAACACGCTGCGGTAGCCCAGTCCGGCCAGGGCCGAGTCGGGGAAGCGGTCGTCCTCGAGCTTGGTTTCCTGCAGGCAGACCACGTCGGGCTGGCGCAGCTTCAGCCACTCCTCCAGGTGCGGCAGGCGCACGTTGAGCGAGTTGACGTTCCAGCTGGCGATGGTTTTGGTTTGCATTCGCGGATGCTAACGGTTCCGGCGCGCGTTGCCATCCCTTGACCGGGGTCAAGCCATGGGGCGCCGCTGCCGCTAGACTCGCACTACCGGCGCCGCCGTCGGGCGGCAGGCCGGCCCCCTTCCCGGAGACATTCCATGGGCACCACATCCCGCTTCTCCGCCGGCCAGCGCCGCCTGCACTGGCTGGTTTTCATCCTGGTGGCGGTGGCCTACGCCACCATCGAACTGCGAGGCGAGTTCGAGCGCGGCTCGCTGGCGCGCACGCTGATGGTGCAGTCGCACTTCTGGCTGGGCATCACCGTGCTGGCGCTGCTGGCGCCGCGGCTGTGGCTGCGCATCAAGCGCGGCGTGCCGCCCATCACCCCGGCCCTGCCCGGCTGGCAGGCGGCCATCGGCGGGCTGATGCACTGGCTGCTGTATGCCTTCCTGCTGGTGCAGCCGGTGCTGGGCCTGATGACCGCGTGGACCGACGGCAAGGAAGTGATGCTGCCCTTCGTCGGCATCGCCCTGCCGGCGCTGATGGCGCCCAATGCCGACCTCGCGCACCAGCTGGAGGACCTGCACAAGACCATCGGTTCGGCCTTCTACTGGATCATCGGGTTCCATATCGTGGCGGCCCTCTACCACCACGTCGTGCGCAAGGACGACACCCTCCGCCGCATGGCCTGAGCCTTCACGTGGACGCGGGCGCCCGGGCACGGCATCCTCGGGCTCCCACGCACCGCAACGCGAAGGAATGCACGCCATGACCGAGTGGGTCGACCTGCGCAGCGACACCGTCACCCGCCCCACCGACGCCATGCGCGAAGCCGGCCTGCGCGCCGAGGTGGGCGACGACGTGTTCGGCGACGACCCCAGCGTGAACGCGCTGCAGGACCGGCTGGCCGCCGACCTGGGCTTCGAGGCCGGGCTGTTCCTGCCCAGCGGCACGCAGTCCAACCTGGCCGCGCTGATGGCGCACTGCGAACGCGGCGACGAATACCTGGTGGGCATGGACGCGCACACCTACAAATACGAAGGCGGCGGCGCCGCGGTGCTGGGATCGATCCAGCCCCAGCCCATCGTGCAGGCCGAAGACGGCACGCTGCCCCTGGACAAACTCGCCAGCGCCGTGAAGCCGCCCGGCGACCCGCACTACGCGCGCACCCGCCTGCTGGCGCTGGAAAACACCTGGCACGGGCGCCCGCTGCCGCTGGACTATCTTCCGCAGGCGGCGGAGTTTGCGCGCTCGCGCGGGCTGGCCCACCACCTCGACGGCGCGCGGCTGTTCAACGCGGCGGTGGCCTGCGGCGTGCCGGCGCGCGACATCACGCGGCACTTCGACAGCGTGTCGGTGTGCCTGTCCAAGGGCCTGGGCGCGCCGGCGGGTTCGGTGCTGGTGGGCAGCCACGACGTGGTGGCCAGGGCGCGACGCTGGCGCAAGGTGCTGGGCGGCGGCTGGCGCCAGGCCGGGCTGCTGGCCGCGATGGCCACGCACGCGCTGGACCACCACGTGGCGCGCCTGGCCGACGACCATCGGCGCGCGCGCGAACTGGCCGACGCGCTGGGCGCGCTGCCGGGCGTGTCGGTGGAAACGCCGCACACCAACCTGGTCTTCATCACCGTGCCCGCGGAGGCCGGCAAGCCGCTGGCCGAGTTCCTGCTGGCGCAGGGCGTGCGCATCGGCGGCACCGGACCGCGCATCCGCCTGGTGACGCACCTGGACATTGACGACGCCGGCCTGGCGCGTGCCATCGACGCGTTCCGCGCCTTCTTCGCGCCGCGCCTGTAGGAGGGCCTTCAGGCCCGATGCTTCCGGGCGAAAGGCATCGGGCCTGAAGGCCCTCCTAAAGGCGCGCGCTCAGGTGCCGGGGCGCTGCGCGGCCTTGGGTTCGGCCACTTCCTGGCCGGGCATCGCGCGGCCGGACATTTCCTGGCCCGCATCGGCCGGCAGCCGGAACATCACCCAGGCTGACGCCGCCGATATCGCGCCCACCAGCGCGAAGGCCCAGCCGAAGTTGCCCGCATCGGTGTACGACGTGCCGGTGAGCTCGCCGGCGATCTGCAGCCCGTAGCCGCCCACCGCCACGCCCAGCGCCAGCGAGAACTGCTGGGCCATGCCCGACAGGCTGCTGGCCTGGCCCATCTTCGGCGACTCCACTTCGGCATAGCTGATGGCGTTGAGGCTGGTGAACTGCAGCGAGCGGAAGCAGCCCGACACCACCAGCACCGCCATGATCAGCAGGTGCGGGGTCTGCGCAGTGAACAGCCCGAAGCCCGCCAGCATGGCCGAGGCCAGCAGCGCGTTCACCCACAGCACGCGCCGGAAGCCGAAGCGCCGCAGCACGCGCGAAGCCATCGTCTTCATGAAGATGGCACCCATGGCCGACGCGAACGTGATCAGGCCCGACTGCAGCGCGCTGAGCCCGAAGCCCAGCTGCAGCATCAGCGGCAGCAGGAAGGGCGTGGCGCCGATGCCGATGCGGAACAGCGCGCCGCCCAGCACGCCGGCGCGGAAAGTGGCGTGGCGGAACAGGTTGAGGTCGATCAGCGGATGCGGGTGCACGCGCGCATGCCACACGTAGCCCGCCATCGCGGACAGGCCCAGCACCAGGCACGACGCCGCCAGCGAGGTGGACACCAGGTGCCGCCCCAGCGTGGAAAAACCGAACAGCGCCAGCGCCAGGCCCAGGCCCGACAGCGCGAAGCCGCGCCAGTCCAGCGGCGGCACGTCCTCGCGCAGGTCGGGGATGTGCCGGCGCGCCATCGCGATGCCCAGCAGGCCCATGGGAATGTTGATGAGGAAGATCCAGCGCCAGTCGCCGTAGGTCGAGATCAGGCCGCCCAGCGGCGGGCCGATCATCGGCGCCACCAGCGCGGGAATCGTCAGCCAGCTCAGCGCCTGCACCAGCTCGCTCTTGGGCACGGTGCGCAGCAGCACCAGCCGGCCCACCGGCACCATCAGCGCGCCGCCCATGCCCTGCAGGAAGCGCGCCGCCACCATCTGTTCCAGCGAGCTGCTGGCCGCACACGCCAGCGAACCCAGCAGGAATACGCCAATGGCCGCCATGAACGTGGACCGCGCACCAAACCGATCCGCCACCCAGCCGCTGACCGGGATGAACACCGCCAGCGACAGGAGATACGCCGTGAGCGCCAGCTTCAGCGCGATCGGCTCGGTGCCCAGGTCAGCCGCGATCGCCGGCAGCGACGTGGCGATCGCCGTGGAGTCCATGTTCTCGATGAACAGCGCACACGCGACGATCAGCGAGAGTCGGCGGCCGGGATTCATTCTCTGGAGCTATTGGCCACGGATTGACGTGGCCAGATATCAAGCCGCCAAACCGTAGGAACGCAGCAGCGCATCGGGCTCCGGCTCACGGCCGCGGAAGGCGATGAAGCTTTCCAGCGCGGGGCGCGAGCCGCCCACGGCCAGGATCTCCTTGCGGTAGCGCGCGCCGGTGGCGGCGTCGAACACGCCGGCTTCCTCGAAGGCTGCGAACGCGTCGGCGCTCAGCACTTCGGCCCACAGGTAGCTGTAGTAGCCGGCCGCGTAGCCGCCCGAGAAGATGTGCGTGAACGCGTGCGGCCCGCGATGCCAGGACGGCGGCGTGAGCACGGCCACGTCCTTGCGCACTTCCTTGATGACGTCCAGCACGCGCGCGCCCTCGGCCGGGTCGTACTCCAGGTGCAGGCGGAAGTCGAACAGCGCGAACTCCAGCTGCCGCACCAGGAAAAGGCCGGCGTGGAAGTGCCGCGCCTGCAGCATCTTCGCGTACAGCGCGTCGGGCAGGCGTTCGCCGGTTTCATGGTGGCGCGCGAACAGGTCCAGCGCCTCGCGCTGCCAGGCGAAGTTCTCCATGAACTGGCTGGGCAGCTCCACCGCGTCCCACTCCACGCCGCTGATGCCGCCGATGCTGGGCCAGTCCACTTCGGTCAGCAGGTGGTGGATGCCGTGGCCAAACTCGTGGAAAAGCGTGATCACGTCGTCGTGGGTGAGCAGCGCGGGCTTGCCGTCGCTGGGTGGCGCAAAATTGCAGGTCAGGTAGGCCACCGGCTTGAACAGCGCGTCGCCGTCGTTCATGCGCGAGCGGCACACGTCCATCCACGCGCCGCCGCGCTTGCCCGAGCGCGCGTAGTGGTCCAGGTACACGCCGGCGCGCACGGTGCCGTCGTGGTCCACCACGTCGAAGAAGTGCACGTCGGGGTGCCAGGTGTCCACGCCGCGGCGCTCCACCAGCTTCACGCCGAACACGCGCTCGGCCACGGTGAACAGGCCCTGCATCACCGCGGGCAGCGGGAAGTAGGGCTTGAGGTCTTCCTCGCTGAAGGCGAAGCGCTGTTCGCGCAGCTTCTCCGAAGCGTAGGCCATGTCCCAGGGCTGCAGGTCGGCGATGCCCAGTTCGGCGGCGGCGAACACCTTCAGCTCATCGAGTTCGCGGCGTGCGACGGGCCTGGCCTTCGCGGCCAGTTCGCGCAGGAAGCGCAGCACGCGCTCGGGCGTGCCGGCCATCTTGTCGGCCAGCGACAGGTGCGCGTTGGAATCGAAGCCCAGCAGGTTGGCGGCTTCGTGGCGCAGCGCCAGGATGGTTTCGATGCGCGCGCTGTTGTCATGCATGCCGGCCTGCGGGCCCTGGTCGGAGGCCCGGGTGTTGTAGGCGGTGTAGAGCTGTTCGCGCAGCGCGCGGTTGTCGGCGAAGGTGAGGATGGCCTGCACCACCGGGCCCTTGAGCGTGGCGAGGTGGCCCTCGAGCTTCTTCTCCTGCGCCATCATGCGCAGCATCGCGCGCGCCGAGTCGGGCAGGCCGGCCAGTTCGTCGTCGGCCACCGGGCGGGTCCAGGCGTCGGTGGCGTCCAGCACGGCTTCCTCGAACTCGGTCTCGACCTTGCTGAGCTGGTTCTGGATGTCCTTGAAGCGCGAGCGCGCCGGCTCTTCCAGCGCCACGCCCGACAGGCGGAAGCCGCGCAGGCTGTCTTCCACCACGGTGCGGCGCGCCAGGTCCATGGCGGCGAAACCGGGGGCTTCGCGCACGGCCTTCACCGCTTCGTACAGGGCGCGGTTCTGGCCCAGTTCGGTGCCGTGTTCGGTGAGCTTTTCCAGCGCTTCGGAGTAAGCCTCGCGCAGCTCGGGCGAATCCTTCACCCCGTGCAGGTGCGAGACGGGCGCGAAGGTGCGGCCCAGGCGCTCTTCCCAGCGCTCCAGCGGCGCCAGCAGGGTGGCGAAGTCGCGCGCGGACGGGTCGGCGGTGAGGCGGTCCACTTCGGCGCGGAAACCGGCCAGCACCTCGTCGATGGCGGGGTTCACGTGGTCCGGCGTGATGGCGGAGAAGGCGGGTAGTTCGCCGGTGGCGAGCAGGGGGTTTTCAGTGTTCATGGTGTTCCATCGGGGGGGGCGGCGTTTCAACACCGACATGGTAGGAGGGCCTTCAGGCCCGATGCTTTTCGGCGAAGGGCATCGGGCCTGAAGGCCCTCCCACAGGGATCTAGCGGGTGAAGAACTTGACGACGAAGTCGGCCAGCTTCCCGAACGGCGGGTCCAGCACGAACATGCCGTTCAGGCGCGCCTGGTACAGCACCGGCATCATCTTGCTGAAGGCCAGGAAGCCGTCGCGGCCGTGGTACTGGCCCATGCCGCTGGGGCCCACGCCGCCCACGGGCAGCTCGTGCTGGCCGAACTGGATCAGGCAGTCGTTCACGCAGGCGCCGCCGGCCACCACGGTGTCCAGGGTGCGGCGCAGGCGCCGGCGGTCGCGGTCGAAGGGGTAGAAGGCCAGCGGGCGATCGCGGCCGTTGATGTAGGCCATGGCCTCGTCGTGGCTGTCGTAGCTTTTCACCGGCAGCAGCGGGCCGAAGATTTCGCCCTGCATGGCCAGCGCGTCGTCGGGCGGGTCCAGCAGCACCGTGGGTGGTATCACTTCCACGCCCGGCGGCGGGGTTTCACTGTCGGGGCGGTACTGCATCACCGTGACGCCGCGGTCGCGGGCGTCGTCAATCCATTCGCGCAGGCGATTGGCCTGGCGGTGGTTCACCACCGCGGTGTAGTCGGGGTTGGCGGCCAGCGACGGGTAGCGCTTGCGCACGCTGGCCAGGTAGGCGCGCACGAATTCGTCGCGCTGCGCGCGCGGCACCAGCACGTAGTCGGGCGCCACGCAGGTCTGGCCGGCGTTGAAGCACTTGCCGGCGGCGATGCGGTCGGCGGCCTGTTCAATCGGATAGCCCGGGGCGATGAGCGCCGGCGACTTGCCGCCCAGCTCCAGCGTCAGCGGCGTGAGGTTGGCCGCCGCGGCGGCCATCACGGCGCGGCCCACGGCGGTGGAGCCGGTGAACACCAGGTGGTCGAAGGGCAGCGCGGTGAACGCGGCGCCCACGGCCGCATCGCCCTGCACCACCGACACGCGCTCGGGCGGGAACACGTCGCTGAGGATCCGGGCCAGCAGTTGCGAGGTGCGCGGGGTGTGTTCGGACGGCTTCACCAGCACGTGGTTGCCGGCGGCGATGGCGTCGGCCAGCGGGATCAGGGCCAGCTGGATGGGGTAGTTCCAGGGCGCCACGATGCCGACCACGCCCAGCGGCATCGGGCGGATTTCGCCCCGGGCCGGCAGGAAGGCCAGGTTGATGCCGCGCCGCTGGGGGCGCATCCAGCCCTTGAGCTTGCGGCGCAGGTATTTGATTTCGTCCAGCGTGGTCATCACGTCGGCGGCCAGGGTTTCGTGGCGGGACCGGCGGCCGAAGTCGGCCGAGACGGTCTTGGCCAGTTCGTCCTTGTGCCTGCGCACCGCGTCGGCCAGGCGCTCGAGGTCGGCCATGCGCTGGGCATAGGCCGGCGGCTGGCGACGGTGGGCGGCCCGGACCTGGTCCAGGAGGGGGTGCAGGTCGACGTCGTGCTGATCGGGAGTGTCCATTTCCCCAGTGTAAACCCAGCCTGTCCGGACGGCGCGAAGGGCTGGTTAGAATGGGGACATGAACCTCCGACCCTTCCGGGGCATCGTCCCCACCCTCGGCGCCCGCGCCTACGTAGACCCCGCCGCCTGCGTGATCGGCGACGTGCACCTGGGCGAGGACAGCTCGATCTGGCCCGGTTGCGTGGTGCGCGGGGACGTGAACCACATCCGCATCGGCGCCCGCACCAACATCCAGGACGGCACCATCGTGCATGTCACCCACGACGGGCCCTACACCCAGCCCGACGGCTGGCCTTGCCTGATCGGCGACGACGTGACCATCGGCCACGGCGCCATCATCCACGCCTGCACCATCGGCAACGCCTGCCTGATCGGCATGGGCGCCACGGTGCTGGACGGCGCGGTGGTGCAGGACAACGGCTTCGTCGGCGCCGGCGCCGTGGTGCCGCCCGGCAAGACCGTGATGAGCGGCGAGCTGTGGCTGGGCAACCCCGCCAAACCCGTGCGCCGCCTCTCCGACAAGGAAATCGAGCAGCTGTACTACAGCGCCAAACACTACGTCCGCCTCAAGGACGAGTACCTCAAGCGCTGAGCCAGGAACGGGGTCAGATCAACTTACCGTCAGAATGCACCGGGGCAGCAGAAACGGGGTCAGATCAACTTCCTTCAGGAAGTTGATCTGACCCCGTTTCTGCTGCCGTTCTTGTGAACGTGGAGCGTTCTTGCCAGTGGGGGCTGCGGTAGTCGGTGGTCAGCACGGGGCCGGCGTTCACCCAGTAGGTCTCGCGGTTGAACATGGCTTCGGGCTGGTACTCGGGATGCCGCGAGGCCAGCGGCAGGGCCTGTGCAGGCCGCTTGTTGGTGGCTTCGAGCAGGTAGGTCTGGTCGCCTGCGTGCAGCACCACCCAGGCGTGGCCTTCGCCCTTCAGGCGGCCGATCACCACGCGCGCGTCGTGGCCCAGGCCGATCAGCCAGTCGGCCAGGGCGATGGCGTGGTCTTCGCAGTCGCCGGTGGGGTAGTAGAAGGCTTCGCGCGAGGTCTGCCAGATTTCACCGCGACCGGGGAACTGGTCGTGGTCGAACTCGTAGGCCTTCGACTGCGCCAGCGCCACCAGCGGCACCCAGGCATCCACGTTCGGGAAGGGCACGTAACCCACCAGGAACGCGCTGGCGAAGTGGTGCCGCTGGTCGAAGCCGGGCGCCACGGTGGCCACCACCTGGCGGTCGAACAGCCAGGCAAACGCCGACCACGTGGGCGCCTTTCGGTTACCCGCGCCCAGGGCGGCGGCCACATGGCCCTCGTGGATCCGCAGGCCGTTGGCCAGCGTGATGCGGCGCGATTCGGGCGGCGCCGCGAAGTCCGCACCCGGGCCCTCGGGCGCCACGCGCTCCACCGGCAGCGGCTCGCCCGCGCGGTCCACCACCGCCGCCGGTCGCTCCAGCCCGCGCAGCGACAGGAACACGAAGGCCAGCAGCAGCATCCACGCCAGCGGCGCATTGCCGCTGCGCTTGTTCACCCGCGCAGCCCGAACACGGTCACCAGCGCCACGAACAGCAGGATGGTGGACGCGAAGATGGCCACGGCCAGGTTGCCCTTCTGCAGCTCCTGTTCGATGTCAATGTGCTTGAGCAGCTTGCGGTCGATGAACTGCAGGCCCAGCACCGCCACCACCAGCGCCACCAGCGTCTGCACGATGTTGACGCCGAGGTTGAAGAAGGTGGCGATCAGGAAGTCGGTGGTCATGCGGGGCTCCGGAGGCCGGGTTCAGCCCGGCGAAGCCGTATCTTGTTCCAGCCGGGACAGGTAGGACAACGCGTCCTCGCGCCGCAGGCCGCACATGGTGTCGCTGGGTCGCAGCGACGAACACACTGCCGGCCGCCCGGGCTGGCCGAAAATGCGGCATCCGAAGTTCTCGTCCAGCTGCACGCAGGGCACGCCGGCGGGCTTGCCCTGCGGCATGCCCGGGATGGGCGAGCTGATGGACGGCGCGATGCAGCACGCGCCGCAGCCGGCGCGGCAGTGCATCAGTCGGCGGTGTGCAGGGCGTCGGCGCGGGCCGACAGTTCGGCGTACACCGCGTCGGTGTCGGGGCGGCGGCCGTGCCAGGTCGCGAAGCTCTCGGCGGCCTGTTCCACCAGCATGCCCAGGCCGTCGATGCGGTGCGTGCAGCCCGCCGCCGAGGCCCAGGCCAGGAAGGAAATGGCGGCCTCGCCGTAGCTCAGGTCCACCGCCAGGCAGCGCGGCGACGCCAGCGAGAACGGCAGCGCAAGGCCCTCGCCGCGGCCGGCCGAGGTGGCGTTGATGATCAGTTCGAAATCGCCCAGCGACGGCAGGTCGGCCAGGTAGCGCGTGTGCACGCGCCCGGGTTCGCCCAGCGCGTCGGACAGCGCGTCGGCCTTTTCGGCGCTGCGGTTGACGATCCACAGCGAATCCACGCCGGCGTCCAGCAGCGCCGGCGCCACGCCGCGCGCCGCGCCTCCCGCGCCCAGCAGCAGCACGCGGCGGCCGCGCAGGTCCAGCCGATGGCGCTCGGTGAGGTCGCGCAGCAGGCCCGCGCCGTCGGTGTTGTCGCCGTGCCACGACGCGCCGGCGCGGGTGATGGTGTTCACCGCACCGGCGCGTTTCGCGCGGTCGCTGAGCTGGCTGCACAGCGCCACCATGCGCTCCTTGTGCGGCAGGGTGATGTTGGCGCCCGCGCCGCCCACCGCGCCGAAGGTGTGGATGGCGGCGGCGAAGTCCTCCGGCGCGGCGTCGTACGCGGCGTACTCCAAGTCCACGCCTTCCTGGCGCGCGAACGCGGCGTGGATGCGCGGGGAAAGCGAGTGCGCCACCGGATGTCCGAACACGGCGTATTTCGCGGTCATGTCAGTCTTCCTTCAGCCAGCGCGCCGCGTCGAGCGCGTAGTAGGTCAGCACGCCGTCGGCGCCGGCGCGCTTGATCGAAGTGAGCGCCTCCAGCGCGCAGGCGCGTTCGTCCAGCCAGCCGTTGAGCGCGGCGGCCTTGAGCATCGCGTACTCGCCGCTCACCTGGTAGACGAAGGTGGGCGCGCCGTAGTGGTCCTTCACCCGCCGCACGATGTCCAGGTAGGGCAGGCCCGGCTTGATCATCACCATGTCGGCGCCTTCGTCCAGGTCCTGGCCCACTTCGCGCAGGGCTTCGTTGGAATTGGCCGGGTCCATCTGGTAGGTGTACTTGTTGCCCTTGCCCAGCGCGCCGGCGCTGCCCACCGCGTCGCGGAACGGGCCGTAGAAGGCCGACGCGTACTTCGCGCTGTAGGCCAGGATGCGGGTGTTGGTGTGGCCGGACTCTTCCAGCGCCTCGCGGATGGCGCCGATGCGGCCGTCCATCATGTCGCTGGGCGCCACCACGTCGGCGCCGGCGTCGGCGTGCGACAGGGCCTGCAGCACCAGCGCGTCCACGGTCTCGTCATTCACCACGTAGCCGCTGTCGTCCACCAGGCCGTCCTGGCCGTGGGTGGTGTAAGGGTCCAGGGCCACGTCGGTGATCACGCCCAGCGCGGGAAAACGCTGCTTGAGCGCGCGGATGGCGCGCTGGGCCAGGCCGTTCTCGTCCCAGGCGGCGGCGGCGTCGAGCGACTTGGCTTCGGGCGCGGTGACCGGGAACAGCACCAGCGCCGGGATGTCCAGCGCCACCGCCTGTTCGGCCGTGCGCAGCAGTTCGTCAATGGACAGGCGCTCCACGCCCGGCATGGACGCCACCGCGGCGCGGCCCTGCAGCTCGTGGATGAACACGGGCAGGATCAGGTCGTCGGCGGTGAGCCGGTTCTCGCGCATCAGCCGGCGCGAGAAATCGTCGCGGCGCATGCGGCGGGGGCGGGTGTGGGGGAAGGCCATGCAGGTGTGCTCGTGGGGTTGCCTTTGCGAATGATACGCCCGCCGCGCCGCGGCTAAGATGCAGGCATGGATTCGCCGCGCCCGCTGCCCCGCTCCGCCCGCCTGTGCCTGGCCGTGATCGCCGTGCTGGCGGCGGCGTGCTGGCTGGCGCTGCTGCTGCCGGGCCACGACCCGCACCGGCCCGACTGGGGCGCGCTGTCGGCAGCGCCCTCGCTGTCGGGCGGCCACTGGTTCGGCACCGACGCGATCGGCCGCGACATCCTGGCGCGCACCTTGGCCGGCGGCCGCCTGTCGCTGACCGTGGGGGCGCTGGCCACCGTGGTGGCCCTGGCCATCGGCCTGGCCTACGGCGCCGTCGCGGGCTACGCCGGCGGCCGCGTGGAGCGCGCGATGGTGCGGCTGCTGGACGTGCTGTCGGCGCTGCCCTTCCTGCTGATCGTGATCCTGCTGCTGGCGCTGTTCGGGCGCTCGCTCTGGCTGCTGCTGCTGGCGATCGGCGGCTACGTGTGGATAGACCTGGCGCGCGTGGTGCGCGCCGAGGCGGCGCGCCTGCGCGAGGCGCCCTTCGTGCTGGCGGCGCGTGCGGCCGGCGCGCGCTTCGACCAGGTGCTGCGCTGGCACCTGCTGCCGAACCTGTTGCCGCTGGCACTGGTGTACCTGGGACTGATCCTGCCGCAGGCCATCCTGGTGGAGAGTTTCCTGGGCTTCCTGGGCCTGGGCCTGGACGAACCGTCCGCCAGCTGGGGCACGCTGCTGCACGAGGGCAGCCAGGAGCTGGACGTGGCGCCGTGGTCGCTGCTGTTCCCGGCGGGCTTCCTGGTGGCCACGCTGGCGGCGTTCCAGTTCCTGGGCGACGGCCTGCGCGACTGGATGGACGTGCGCGGGGCCAACGCATGACCCCGCGGCTGGCGCTGGACGCGCTGCAGGTGCGCGCCGGCACGCGAACGCTGCTGGGCCCGGTGGACCTGGACCTGCGCGCCGGCGAGTGCCTGGGCCTGGTGGGCGAAAGCGGCAGCGGCAAGAGCCTCACCGTGCTGTCGCTGCTGGGCCTGCTGCCGCCGGGGCTCGCCGCCACCGGCACGCTGCGCCTGGACGGCCGCGCCATCGCCATCGATTCGCCCGAACACCGCGCGCTGCGCGGCCGCGCCATTGCCTGGATGCCGCAGGACCCGCAGGCCAGCCTGCACCCGCTGCGCACCGTGGGCGCCCAGCTGTGCGAAAGCCTGCGCGCGCTGCGCGGCCTGGACGCCGCCGCGGCCAAGCGCGAAGCCATCGCCCTGTTCGAGCGGCTGCAGCTGCCCGAACCGGCGGCGATGCTGCAGCGCCACCCGCACCAGCTGTCCGGCGGCCAGCGCCAGCGCGTGCTGCTGGCGCTCGCGCTGGCCGGCGCGCCGATGGTGCTGCTGGCCGACGAACCCACGTCGGCGCTCGACCCGCGCCTGGCCGGCGAAACCCTGCAGCTGCTCGACCAGCTGCGCCGCGACCTGGGCCTGTCGGTGCTGCTGGTGAGCCACGACCTGCCGCTGGTGGCCACCTACGCCCAGCGCGTGGCCATCCTGCGCCGCGGTGAACTGGTGGAACGCGGCGATGCCGCGGCGGTGTTCGCCCATCCGCAGCACGAGTACACCCGCGAACTGCTGGCCGCCGAACACCTGCCGCCGCCCCCGCAGGCCGCGCCCGGCCCGCTGCTGCTCGACATCGCCGCGCTCAGCGTGGCCTACCCGCGCGCGCCGGCGCCCGCGCTGCGCGACGCCAGCCTGCAGCTGCACCGCGGCGAATGCCTGGCCCTGGTGGGCGAAAGCGGCAGCGGCAAGAGCACGCTCGGCCGCGCCGTGCTGCGGCTGGCGCGCAGCGGCACCGCGGGCCGCATCGCGCTGGACGGCGAAGACCTGCTGGCCGCCGGCCGCGGCCGCCTGCGCGCGCTGCGCCGGCGCATCGGCGTGGTGTTCCAGGACCCCTACGCCTCGCTCGACCCGCGCATGCGCGTGCTGGACCTGGTGGCCGAGCCGCTGCGCATCCACGGCATCGGCGATGGCGACGCGCGCCAGGCCAAGGCCCGCGCCCTGCTGTCCGACGTGGGCCTGGACCCGGCCCTGGCCCGGCGCTGGCCGCACGAACTGTCCGGCGGACAGCGCCAGCGCGTGGCCATCGCCCGCGCCCTGGCCACTGACCCCGACCTGCTGGTGTGCGACGAGGCGGTGTCGGCCCTGGACACCCACCACCGCGCCGGCGTGCTGGCCCTGCTGGCCCGGCTCAAGCGCGAACGCGGCCTGGCTCTGCTGTTCATCACCCACGACTTCGCCGCCGCGCGGGCCCTGGCCGAGCGCACGGCGATCATCGCCGACGGACGCATCACGGCCTGCGGACCAACGGCAATGATGCTGGCGGGCGCCGCCCGGACTGGCTGATACACTCCAAGCGCCCCCGGGGAGGGGTAGACGAGAAGCCATGCCGCAGCGCCCGATGTCGCCCAACCTGGCCATGCCCGACCTGCCCGCGCCCGCGCGCGGCGAGGACCCGGCGCAGCTGGCCGCGGAGATCCGCCGCCTGCGGGTGGACGTGGAGCGCCTGGGACGGGCCGAGCGCCTGCAGCGCGCACTGTTCGCCATCTCCGACCTGGCCAGTTCGGACGAGGAAACGTCGGTGGTGCTGCGCGGCCTGCACGAAATCGTCGGCCGGCTGATGTACGCCGAGAACTTCTACATCGTGCGCTA
>Ga0075160_10000163_pt1 | contig 41331 bp, 35 predicted proteins | sample JI91814C2DNA_FD_70969 | JGI IMG/M metagenome (GOLD analysis project Ga0075160, IMG submission 70969) | Wastewater effluent complex algal communities from Wisconsin, to seasonally profile nutrient transformation and Carbon sequestration -... | ecosystem: Engineered > WWTP > Effluent > Algae... | reverse complement strand
CATCATCGCGCTGGAGGCGGGGAAGTACGCGCCGTCCCTGGAACTGGCATTCCGCATCGCCCGCAGCTTCAACGTGGGCATCGACGAGGTATTCAAATGGAAAGTGGAATAAGCCGCGCCGTGAAGGTCGCGGCGATCGCCGCCCCGGTGTTGTTCGCAACTGCGGTCTACGCGTTTGGCGCGGCGTTGGAGGGCTTCGTGCAGGCCCAGCATCCGGTGGCCCTGCTGGGTGCGCGTGGATTCCCACGGGCCCTGGCCTTCAACCTGGTCGCCTTCGTGTTGCCGGGCATGCTCGCGGGCGTGGTGGCGATTGCATTGCGTGAACGCCTGCCGCGCGACGCAGGCTGGCCGGTGCGCATCGGCGCGCAGCTCGTGTTCCTGTCGACGTTGGCGTTCATTGCCATGGGCCTGTTGCCATTGGATCCCAACGACCTGGAAAACAACACCAGCCGCATGCACGGCACGGCGTGGATGCTGTGGAGCGTTGCCTTCATACCCGGCGCATTGCTGCTGGCGTTCGGATTATGGCGCGACCGATCGTGGTCGCGCTTCGCGCGCACGAGCGCCGCGGGCGCGGTTGGCGTATTCCTTGCGGCCTACTTCCTCACCGGGCTTATCCCTGCGGGCATCGCGCAGCGGATTGCATTTGGACTGTGGTTTGCATGGCTGGCGTATGCGGGAGTTGTACGCAGTTCGAAGTGATGGAGCTGCGGGCGAACGTTGCGAAAACGGCATGCCGCCGCTTCCGCAAGTTGCATTTTCCTTGTGGCAACCAGGTCTTCTATTCGGTGACCGCTTCGCGGTACACCACGCCGTCCTTCATCACGAAATCCACCTTCATCACGTTGCCGATGTCGGCCACCGGATCACCGGGCAGGGCGATGATGTCGGCGCGCTTGCCGGCTTCGATCACGCCCTGGTCGTCCACGCCCAGCACGCTGGCTGCGTTGAGGCTGGCGGCCTGCAAGGCAAACGCCGCGGGCATGCCGGCTTCCACCATGTAAATGAATTCGCGCGCGTTATCGCCGTGCGGGCCGACGCCCATGTCGGTGCCGAAAGCGATCTTCACGCCATTCCTGTAGGCGTTGCCCGCGGTCTGTTGGATCTGGGAACCGATGCGTATGGCCTTGGGGCGCACGATTTCGGGGAAGTAGCCGTCGATCTTCGCCTTGTCCGCGACGAAGCGACCGGCATAGATGGTGGGCACGTACCAGGTGCCTTTCTGCTTCATCAACGACATGATTTCGTCGGTCATCTCGGTGCCGTGCTCGATGCTGGTGACGCCGCCCAGCACCGCGCGCTTCATGCCTTCGGCGCCGTGCGCATGCGCGGCGACCTTGAAGCCGTAATCGTTCGCGGTATCGACGATCGCCTTCACTTCCTCCACCGTGAACTGCGGCGCATTGGCCGACTTGGCGTAGCTCAGCACCCCGCCGGTGGCGGTGATCTTGATCACGTCGCTGCCGTCCTTGTAGCGCTGGCGCACGGCCTGGCGGGCCTCGTCGACGGAGTTGATCACGCCCTCGGTGGGGCCGGGCGTGCCGACCAGATGCTCCAGCTCGCTGTTCAGCCCATTGGTCGGATCGGCGTGGCCACCGGTGGTGGCGATGGACTTGCCGGCGGCGAAGATGCGCGGGCCTTTCACCGTGCCCGCGTTGATGGCGTCGCGCAGGTGCGGGCTGATTTCCCCGCCCAGGTCGCGCACCGACGTGAAGCCGGCCATCAGGGTCTTGTCCGCATAACCCACCGAGCGGTAGGCAAAGTCGACGTCGTCCAGGCGGAAGCCCTCGCTGTAGCTCTGCGGGCTGGACTGCTGGCCCAGGTGCACATGCAGGTCGGTCCAGCCGGGCAGGCAGGTGCGCCCGGCCAGGACGATGGACCGGGTGCCATCGGCCATCTTGGCACGCCCGGGCAACACGGACTCGATCTTGCCGTCGCGCACGACGATGGTGTGTTCGCCCAGCATCTTTCCGCTGCGTGCATCGAACAGGCGCTCGCAATGCAGGGCTATCGGTTCGGCGGCGAGGGCGGCAGGGCTGGCCAGGGCTAACAGCAGGACGGGCAACAAACGCATCGCGGGCTCCTTGGGAATAAGGTAAGTCTTGGGTGGTGCCTTGAGCAGGAATGAAGCGGTAACCGGAAAGCCAGAACCACGGCGTCAGAGGATACGCACCGCTACCTCACGCCCAAGCAGGCAGCAGGCGAGCACCTCGAAGCGATGGCCACTGCTGCCGATGAATTCCTGGAACGCACGCAATTCGTGCTGTTCGTAGCCCGGATAACCCAGCAGGTCGTCGAGCACGATCACCGTGCCGGATCGGATCCGGGGGGCGGCGGCTTCCAGCACGGTCGCGGTGGAGCTGTACAGGTCGCAATCGATGTGCAGGAAGCCGATGCCGTCGGGATTTGCGTCCAGGAACGGCGCCAAGGTGTCGGAGAACCAGCCGCGGTGCAATTGCACGTTAGCGGGTACGTCCTGGGGCAGCAGGCCGGCGGTACTGTAGGCCCCGGCGGGTTCGTTGTCCTTCCATGCCTCGGGAAGGCCCTCGAAGCTGTCGAAGCCGTGCACGGTGCCTGCCGTGGCCGCAGCGATTATCCGCAACGAGCGCCCGAAGTAGACGCCGCATTCCAGCGCCAGGCCACCGCCATCCCAGGCCTTGAGCGCGCATTCCAGTACATCCGCAGGCAAGCCGTGGATGCGATTGGCGCCCGCATGGGTCAAGGCCCATTGCAGGCTCTCCCATTGGGCGCGGAGCAGGGGATCTTCCCAAGGTGGTGATCCCGCATCACGTGCGCCACTGGCGACGCGTTCGATCGCCTGCAGGTAGGCCGCGAGAATCGGGTTGTCCGACTGCATCGACAGCATGCGGGTCGCCGTCGCAGGGTCTTCCGGCAGTTTCCCCAGTGCCGCATGCAGCAGCAATTCGGGCGAGCGTGGATGCAGCGAACGGGCATGGGCCAGTGCGGCATCCTCGTGTCCGCGCAGTCCGAGCATCGAGGCCGCACGCACCAGCGACACGTGCTTGGCGGGGTCGCCGGGCTCGAGTCCCACGGCTTCATCGAAGGAGGCAAGGGCGGCGGCATAGTGTCCTGCCTGCCACTGGCCACGGGCCAATGCCAGCGCCGAAGCCCCGGATCGGAGCGCCGAATGTTGGCTGTAGAGCCTCGCCAGGTGGTCCTGGCGGGCGCGTTGCAGGTGTTCCGGAGCTAGCGTCACGTGTTGGGTTCTGTTTGCCGAGGCCATCCGGTCGGTTAATCTAGCAGATTGCATTCACAGTGTTTCAGGCCGCCGTCTTGTCCATCTCCACCCCCGCCGACCCCGCCGTCTACGTTCCTGCAGCCGTTGAATCCGCCGCCCAGTCCTTCTGGGACCGGAACCGCGCGTTCGAGGTCGACGAAACCTCCGACAAGCCGAAGTTCTACTGCCTGTCGATGCTGCCCTATCCGTCCGGTGCCCTGCACATGGGCCACGTGCGCAACTACACCATCGGCGACGTGATCAGCCGTTACCAGCGCATGACCGGCAAGAACGTGCTGCAGCCGATGGGCTGGGATGCGTTTGGCCTGCCGGCGGAAAACGCGGCGATCAAGAACAACACCGCGCCGGCCAAGTGGACCTACGCCAACATCGAACACATGCGCAGCCAGTTGAAGTCGTTGGGCTACGCGATCGACTGGTCGCGCGAGTTCGCGACCTGCAAGCCGGATTACTACGTGCATGAGCAGCGCATGTTCGTACGCCTGCTGCGCAAGGGCATTGCCTACCGCAAGAACTCGGTGGTGAATTGGGACCCGGTCGACCAGACCGTGCTGGCCAACGAACAAGTCATCGACGGGCGCGGCTGGCGTTCCGGTGCCGTGGTGGAAAAGCGCGAGATCCCGCAATGGTTCCTGCGCATCACCGACTACGCACAGGAACTGCTGGACGGGCTGGACGAATTGCCAGGTTGGCCGGAATCGGTCAAGACCATGCAGCGCAATTGGATCGGTCGTTCGGAAGGCCTGGAAATCAAGTTCGACGTGGAAGGCCATGATGCGCTGACCGTGTTCACCACGCGTCCGGACACGCTGATGGGCGTGACCTTCATCTCGATCGCGGGCGAGCATCCCCTCGCATTGAAAGCGGCGGCTTCCAATCCGCAACTCGCTGCGTTCCTGGATGAGCTCAAGCACGGCGGCGTGTCCGAGGCCGAACTGGAAACCCAGGAAAAGCGCGGCATGGACACCGGCCTGCGCGCCGTGCATCCGGTCACCGGCGAGAAAGTGCCAGTGTGGGTCGCCAACTTCGTGCTGATGGGCTACGGCACCGGTGCGGTGATGGCGGTGCCGGGGCACGACGAGCGTGATTTCGAATTCGCACACAAGTACGCATTGCCGATCGTGCAGGTCATCGCACTGAAATCGCCGAAGAACGAGAGCGAACAGACCTACGACGCCAGCACCTGGCACGATTGGTACGGTGACAAGACGCGTGCCGACCTGGAGCTGGTGAATTCGGGTGAATTCGACGGGCTCGGCTTCCGCGGCGCCTTCGAGGCACTCGCCGAACGTTTCGAGCGCAAGAGCCAGGGCCAGCGCCGCATCAACTACCGCCTGCGCGACTGGGGCGTATCGCGGCAGCGCTACTGGGGCTGCCCGATCCCGGTGATCTATTGCGACGCGTGCGGCGCGGTGCCGGTGCCGGAATCGCAACTGCCGGTGGTATTGCCGGAGAACGTGACCCTGGATGGCGTGAAGTCGCCGATCAAGTCCAACCCCGAATGGCGCAAGACCACCTGTCCGCAGTGCGGCGCAGCGGCCGAACGCGAAACCGACACCTTCGATACCTTCATGGAATCGAGCTGGTACTACGCGCGCTACACCTCGCCGGGCGCGAAGGACATGGTAGACAAGCGCGGTAACTACTGGTTGCCCGTGGACCAGTACATCGGCGGCATCGAGCACGCGATCCTGCACCTGATGTATTTCCGTTTCTACCACAAGCTTTTGCGCGACGCGCGACTGGTGGACAGCGACGAGCCTGCAACCAACCTGCTGTGCCAGGGCATGGTCATCGCGGACACGTACTACCGTGAATCGGCGAATGGCAACAAGGAATGGATCAATCCCGCCGACGTGGAAGTGCAGCGTGACGAGCGCGCGCGCGTAACCGGGGCGATCCTGGTCGCGGATGGCCAGCCGGTGCAGATCGGTGGCAGCGAGAAGATGTCGAAGTCGAAGAACAACGGCGTCGATCCACAGGCCATGGTGGACAAGTACGGCGCGGATACGGTGCGCCTGTTCTCCATGTTCGCCGCGCCGCCGGAACAGTCGCTGGAATGGAACGAAGCGGGCGTGGAAGGCATGGCGCGTTTCCTGCGCCGCCTGTGGGTGCAAGTGCAGAAGCATACGGCTTCCGGCAGTGCGGGCACGCTGGACCTGGCCTCCCTGTCGACAGAACAGAAGGCGTTGCGGCGCAAGACCCATGAAACCATCGACAAGGTAGCGGGCGATTACGGCAAGCGCCACAGCTTCAATACGGCCATCGCGGCGGTGATGGAGCTGTCGAATGCGCTGGGCAAGTTCGATCCTTCGGCAGGCCCAGGGCCCAGCGACAACGATCGTGCGATTCGCCAGGAGGCCCTGGAAGCCGCCGTGTTGCTGCTCAATCCCATCACGCCGCACAGCAGCCACGCCCTGTGGCAGTTGCTGGGCCACGCCGAAACGCTGCTGGAGGACCTGCCGTTCCCGCAGGCCGACCTGTCGGCACTGGTGCGCGACCAGGTCACGCTGGCGATACAGGTCAACGGCAAGCTGCGCGGCACCATCGACGTCGCCGCCGACATGCCGCGTGACCAGATCGAGGCATTGGCCAGGGCGGAGCCCAACACCGCCAAGTTCATGCATGGGCTGGAGGTCCGCAAGGTCATCATCGTGCCCGGCAAGATCGTCAATATCGTCGCGGCATGAGGATTCCGGGAGCGCTGTCGCGGGAGCAGCGGCCCGCCATGTTCACCTGCCATCCGGGTTCGCACTTGCCGCCCCTGCCGGGCTCGTCCAGACTTCGTCCATGAACTCTTTCCCTGCGTCGCGCCTGTTGGCGGTTCCATTCCTGGTCCTGGTCCTGTCCGCCTGCGGATTCCACCTGCGCAACAAGATCGCACTGCCGGACGATCTGGGACCGGTGCTGGTGACCTCCACCACCCAGTACAGTCCATTGGCGGACGCGGTGGCCATCGGCCTCAGGAATTCCGGCGCCATCGCCGCCGCTGAAGGCCAGACCGACGTCGCCACGTTGCAGATCCTGTCCGAACGCTGGGGTGACCTGCCCATCGCCATCGACGACCGGGGTCGCGCACAGGAATTCAGCCTGCGCTACGCCGCGGTATTCGTATTCAAGCGCGCAGACGGTACCGACCTGGTTCCGCAACAGGTGGTCGAGTTGTCGCGCGATTACGTGTCGCCGCCCGAAAACGCCACCGGCACCTCCACCGAACGCGAAATCCTGGCCAATGAGCTGCGTCGTGAAATGGCCGCCTCCATCCTGCGCCGCGTCGATGGCGTGATCAGCGGTGGCGCACAGGGCACCACGCCAACACCCTGATGGAAATGACCCCGGAACGGCTGGTCGCGCTGCCTGTTGACGGCACGCTGCACCCGGCCTACCTGATCGCCGGTCCGGAGACCTTGCGTGTGCTGGAAGCTGCCGATGCGGTGCGCACGCACGCACGTGCGCAAGGTATAAGCGAACGTGAAATATTCGATGCCGAAGGCCGTGACTTCGACTGGGACACGCTGGAAGCAAGCTTCAATGCACCGAGCCTGTTCAGCGCCCAACGCGTGGTCGAAGTGCGCCTGCCTACCGGCAAGCCCGGCAAGGACGGGGCAGAAGTCATCAGCAAGTTCTGTGCGAATCCGCCGCCTGACGTGATCCTGCTGATCACCTCAGGCGACTGGAGCAAGGCGCACCAGGGCAAATGGACGGATGCGATTTCACGCATTGGCGTCATCGCCGTAGCCTGGGCAATCAAGCCGCATGAGCTGGCTAATTGGGTCGAAAGTCGCCTGCGTGCCAAGGGCCTGCGTGCCGACAGCGGCGCGGTGCAGATCCTGGTCGAGCGCGTGGAAGGCAACCTGCTCGCCGCCGCACAGGAAATCGACAAGCTGGTGCTGCTGGCCGACGGCGATTCCATCACTGCGGAAAAAATGCAGTCCTTCGTGGCCGATGCCGCGCGCTACGACGTGTTCCGCCTGACCGATGCCATGCTGGGCGGGCAGGGCGCGCAGGTCTCGCGCGTCCTGGCCGGGCTGCGTGCGGAAGGGGACGTGGTGGCCGGGCTGATGCCGATGGTGGTAAAGGAAATCCTGCGCACCGCTGCGCTCGCTCGCGTGCAAGCCCGCGGCGGAAACCTGGGTGCGGAAATGAAGGCGCAGGGGATCTGGGAAACCCGCCAGGCCCCCTTCAAGCGCGCGCTGCAACGCCATGCCAACCCCGCACGCTGGGATCGTTTCGTCGCCGAGGCTTCGCGCATCGATCGCATCGCCAAGGGTCGCGGTGATGGCGATGCCTGGGTGTCCATGGAGCGGTTGCTGCTGGCCATCGCGGAAGCCAAGGCAGTACGTTTGCTGGTGGCTTGACGGTGGAGTGAATGGAGAGCGGGGAATGCTGAGCAGTAAAAATGCGGGACCCTCGTCCCAATCGGCGGGCCAAGACGATTCCCCATTGCCCATTCCCCATTCCCGGCTACATCTCTTCTACGGCGGCACCTTCGATCCCGTCCACAACGGGCACGTGACCATTGCATGCGCGGCACGCGATGCATTGCAGACCGCGGTACGACTGATGCCCGCCGCGGATCCACCGCACCGGGCGCCCCCGGGCGCGGATGCCGGGCAACGCGCGCACATGCTCGACCTCGCCGTCACCGGCATCCACGGGTTGCTGGTGGATCGGCGGGAACTGGAGCGGCAGGGACGTTCCTACACCATCGATACCCTGCGTGATTTGCGTGCGGAACTCGGCCCGGCGCAGCCGTTGGCCTTGCTGATCGGTGCGGACAGCTTCATCGGGCTGCCGACCTGGCGGGATTGGCGGGAGCTTTTCCAGCATGCCCATTTCGTGGTCGCACGGCGCCCAGGCAGTCCCCTGGACGCCGACTTGCCGTACGAACTGGCCGCGGAAGTCGAAGGTCGCTGGGCTAACCATACTGGCGAGCTCGGCCAGGTTCCGGCCGGGAAGGTATTCCTGCTGGACGAGCCGCTGCACCCGGAATCCGCCAGCGAAGTACGCCGGCGCATCGCAGCGCGGGGTGACTGGCAGGCACTGGTGCCGCCGCCGGTGGCCGCGTTCATCCTTGCCGAAGGGCTTTACTCCGCGGCGGGTGGCGAGCACAGTCCGTTATAATTCGCCGCATTCCCACGAGTTGGTAAACCCTTGTCCAGCCAAGCCCACGTCATCAAGACCCGCCTGCCCAACCCGCCGCCGTCCGTGCCGGCCCTGCTTGCCACCGTGCATGCGGCACTCGCGGAACTGAAAGCCAAGGATGTCGTTGAAATCGACGTGCGCGGCAAGTCCAGCGTCGCTGATTACATGGTGATCGCCTCGGGCACTTCCACGCGCCACGTCAAGTCAAGCGCCGACGAGGTGGTGAAGTTCGCCAAGAAGCTGGACGTGATGCCGTTGGGCGTGGAAGGCGAGCGTGAAGCCGAGTGGGTGCTGGTGGACCTGGGCGACGTGATCGTGCACGTCATGTTGCCGCGCGTGCGCGAGTTCTACGCGCTCGAGCGCCTGTGGACCGTCGGCGACCAGCCGCCGGATGAGTCCGAAACCGCGGATGAAGAACGACTGTAATCCCGCTGCGTCTGCCAGCCGATGAAAGCCCGGCTGATCGCCACCGGCGAACGCGCGCCCGCCTGGGTCGCGCAGGGGTTCGCCGAATACCAGAAGCGCCTGTCGCACTGGCTGCCATTCGAGCTGGTTGAAATCGAACCCGGCCTGCGCGGCAAGGGTCGTGATGCACAGCGCGCCATCGAAGACGAAGGCAGGCGTGTGCTCGCTGCGCTTCCCAAGAATGCGCACGTCATTGCGCTCGAAGTCACCGGCAAGGCCTACTCGTCCGAACAGCTCGCGCAACGCCTGGAGTATTGGCGCGGGCAGGGACGCGACCTGGCATTCCTGATTGGCGGACCGGAAGGGCATGCACCCGACGTCTTGGCGAGTGCCAACGAAACGTGGTCGCTCGGGCCGTTGACCCTGCCACACATGCTTGCGCGGCTGCTGGTTGCCGAACAGGTCTATCGCGCCGCGGCCATGCTGGCCAACCATCCTTACCATCGCGCCTGATGGTGGTGGATCTCCTTCCCTTGCAGGAAGGAGATCCCGTTGCATTCACTGCATGGAAAATACGACAGGCACCAAGCCATATGCCTGCACCGCTTGGCCGTTGCGCATAGCGGGCTTGAAGCGCCACTGGGCCAGCACATGCTCACGTGCGGCACGGTCCAGTGAGCGATTGCCGCTACCTTTCTGCACCACGACTTCCAGTGGTGTGCCATCCGTGCCGACCAGTATCTTAAGCAGCACCGTGCCCTCGGCACCGATGCGGGCGGCATCGACCGGGTAACGCGGCGCGGGTGCGAAGGCATATTCCAACTGCACACCGGAGAGCGGAGTGCTGTTGCCCGGCCCGATGTCAGGAATGGACGTTGTGCTGTCGACCACGGGGTCCGTCGCCAGTGTGCCGCCATCCACGATCACTTGCTGGGTCACGGTTGTCTGGGTGGGTTGCGCCACGCGGGGTTGGGTCTGTGGCTTGGGTGTCTGTTGCCTCACCACCGGCACTGTTTCCGGGGGTAGGGGCGGTGGCGGGATTTCAGGGACGATCCATTGGATGACCGGCTTCTGTTCGGGGACTGAATTGTCGATGCGTGAGGTCGCCAAGGGGACGAGCAACAACAGGAGCGCAAACGCATGCACCGCAATCGCAGCCGCGATGGCCAGGATGCGCGGCAGTTCGGGACGGGTTTCGGAATGCGACGGCAGGGTACGAACCATGATCCACCTCCATATCGGGTATGCGAGAGGAACAACGCCTGTGGACGGGAAGCGGGGTTAGCCAGCGACCACGTCGCGGCTTGAGGATGCGCCGGCCCGCTGCGGCTTGCAATAGCCACCGAAGCACATATGAAAACGGCGCCTTGCGGCGCCGTCATTCCATCGTTTCATCCGGACTCAGTGGCCCAGTTCGAACACCACGTCCAGGTTGACCGACAGCGTGGTTTCGCCGGGCGAGACCTGCGTATCCATCTCCGCCGACTTCGCCCGCATTGCCATCATCGGCATCGGCTGGAAGCCGCCGCCACCGCCTTCGGAAATGCTGACGATGCGGCGCACGCGCAAACCCAGTGCCTTCGCGTAGGTTTCGGCGCGGGCCTTGGCCTTGGCCAGCGCGGCCAGGCGGGCTTCGTCGTAGACCGGTTCCGGCTGGTCGATTTCGAAAGTCGGGCCGTTGATCTGGTTGCTGCCGTTCGCGGCCAATGCATCCAGCACCTTGCCCAGCTTGGCGATGTCACGCACCTTCAGGTTGACCGTGTTGCTGGCTTGGAACCCGGTGATCTTGGGCGCCTCGTTTTCCACGTAGCGGTACTGGGGGCTCAGGTTGATGCCGCTGGTCTGGATGTCCTTGTCGGCAATGCCCGCCGCCTTGATCGCCGCCATCACCTTGGCCATCTGCTCGGCGTTCTGGCGCATGGCGGTATTGCCATCCACGGCCTGGGTCACCACGCCGGTGGAAATGGTGGCGACGTCAGGCACGCGGCTGGCCTGGGCCTGGGCGGACACGGACAGCAGGGTGCCGTCGGCGGTGATCGCAGGGCCGGCGACAGTCTGGGCGTGGGCGGTCATGGCGGTGGCTCCTAGGGCAAGGGACAGGGCAAGCAGCAGCGGGCGGAACGGGTGGTGGTGCATCGGGTTCTCCTTGAGTGTGTTGGGCCTGCCGCACCTGCGCTGCGGCAACGTGGGTCAGGGTGTTCGGATAAGCATGAACGCGTTGTGAGCCATTCCGGGGTCGCGATCACACTGGCCAGCGTTTGCGGCCATTCAGTCAGCAAGCAACGGGTATTCTGTGTGCATGTTGCATCTCGCATCCCAATCGCCCCGTCGGGCCGAACTGCTGGCCCGCCTGGGGTTGCAGTTTGGCGTGCTGGAACTCGACATCCCCGAACACCGCCAACCCAACGAACCCGCCGAGGACTACGTGCGCCGGGTGGCCCGGGAAAAAGCCGGCGCCGGCCTGCTGCAGGTCATGTCCGTGCCGGGTGCGGTGGTCCTGGGGGCCGACACCGAAGTCATCCTGGACGACGAAGTGTTCGGCAAACCGCGCGATGCCGCCGATGCCGCCGCTATGCTCCGACGCCTGTCCGGGCGCACCCACCGTACCGTCTCCGCCGTGTCGCTGGTCAGCGCGGCGCGCGAGGCACAGGTAGTGTCGGTGACGGAGGTGACCTTCATGGCGCTTGGAGAAGATGCCATCGCCGCCTACCTGGCCACGGATGAGTGGAAGGGCAAGGCCGGCGCGTATGCCATCCAGGGCCGCGCAGAAACTTTCGTGCAGCATTTGTCCGGCAGTTATTCCGGCGTGATGGGCCTGCCGCTGCACGAGACGGCGCAGATGCTGAAGTCGTTCGGGGTGCACTGATGTCCGAGGAAATCCTGGTCAACGTCACTCCGCGCGAAACCCGCGTCGCCGTGGTCGAGAACGGCATGCTGCAGGAGCTGCACATCGAACGCGGCTGGCGGCGTGGTGTGGTCGGCAACATCTACAAGGGCAAGGTGCAACGGGTCATGCCCGGCATGCAGGCGGCCTTCGTGGAAGTGGGCCTGGATCGCGCCGCCTTCCTGCACGCCAGCGACGTGGTGCGTGCCGCGCCCGCGGGCAACGGCGATGACCTTGATCTTCCGACGCCTGCGCCTGCATCGACGCCCATCGTCGAACTGCTGCGCGACGGCCAGGACATCGTGGTGCAGGTGGTGAAGGACCCCATTGGCAGCAAGGGCGCGCGCCTGACCACGCAAATCAGCATTCCCTCGCGCTACATGGTGCTGTTGCCGCAATCGAAGGTCATCGGCGTGTCCGCGCGCATCGAGGACGAGGCCGAGCGCCAGCGCCTCAAGTCCCTGGTCGGCGAACTGGCGGCCACGCATGGCGGGCATGGCTACATCGTGCGCACCAATGCCGAAGGCCAGTCGCCGGAAGCGCTGGCCGAAGACATCGCCTACCTCGCCCGCGTGTGGGCGCTGGTGGAGCAGCGCAGCCGTGAATCCGCGGTGGGCGCATGCATCTACGAAGACCTGACCTTGCCGCTGCGCGCCGTGCGCGACCTGATGCGGCGTGACGTGGAGAAAGTGAAGGTCGATTCGCGCGAAACCTGCGATCGCCTGCAGGCCTTCGCCGCCAAGTACATGCCGGTGCTGGCCGAGCGCATCGAACACTATGCGGGCGAACGCCCCATCTTCGACCTGTATGGCGTGGAAGATGAAATCGGTCGCGCCCTTGAAAAGGAAGTGCCGCTGAAATCCGGCGGCTACCTGGTCATCGACCAGACCGAGGCGATGACGACCATCGACGTCAACACCGGTTCGTTCCTCGGTCAACGTAACCTGGAGGAAACCGTCTACCGCACCAACCTGGAGGCCGCGCAATCGGTCGCGCGGCAGCTGCGCCTGCGCAACCTGGGCGGCATCATCATCATCGACTTCATCGACATGGATGACGCCGAGCACCGGCGGCAAGTGCTGCGCACGCTGGAAAAAGCACTGTCTCGCGACCACGCCAAGACCACGGTGTACGAATTCTCGCCGCTGGGCCTGGTGGAGATGACGCGCAAGCGCACCATCGAAAGCCTTGAACGGCAGCTCTCCGAAACCTGCCACGAATGCGGCGGGCGCGGCACGGTAAAGACCGCCGAGACCGTGACCTATGAAATATTCCGCGAAATCACCCGCGCCGTGCGCCAGTTCGAGGCGGCGCGCCTGCTGGTGATCGCATCGCCGAAAGTAGTGGCCCGCATCACCGACGAGGAATCACCGGCGGTCGCCGAACTGGAAGAATTCCTTGGCAAGTCGATCCGTTTCCAGGCGGATGAGCAATACCTGCAGGAGCAGTTCGATGTGGTATTGCTCTGAGACGCGAATGGGAAATAGGGAATGGGAAATAGTTAGCGGCGCGCATGCGGGCGCTTGTGCCTTCCCCACTCTCCATTCTCCATTCTCCATTCACGGCTCCATCTAGATGCCCAGCCCGCTCAAACGCCGCCTGCGATTGGCGCGCCGTGGCATGTGGTACGCGCTGGCGGTGCTGCTGGTGTGCATGGCGCTGGTATTGGGCGTGGCGAGCCAGGTGTTGCCGATGGCTGAACGCCATCCGGAGCGGATCGCGGCGTGGCTGAGTGAACGCGCCGGCCGGCCGGTCGCATTCGACAGCGTGGACACGCAGTGGACGCGGCGCGGTCCGCTGTTGCGGCTGGATGGATTGCGCGTGGGCGAAGGTACCAATGCCATACGCATTGGCGAGGCCGAAGTGCTGGTGTCGATGTATGCCGGCCTGCTGCCGGGACGCTCGTTCACCGAACTGCGACTGCGTGGCCTCTCATTGACCCTGCAGCGTGCCGAGGACGGGAAATGGTCGGTCCTGGGTTTGCCGGGCCAGCGGGCGGGCACCGATCCGCTTGAGGTTCTTGAAGGCCTCGGCGAATTGCAGGTCATCAACGGAAAGTTGGCGGTAGTTGCGCCGGCGCTTGGCTGGAATTTGCGACTGCCGAAAATCGACCTGCGCTTGCAGGTGGATGACGATCGCGTGCGTGCCGGTGCGCGTGCCTGGGCACGCACCGACGGCGAACCCGTAAACGTGGCGTTTGATTTCAAGCGCAGCAGCGGCGATGGTCGCGGGTACCTGGATGCCGGCAAAGTCGACCTCGCAGCATGGAGTTCCGTGTTGCATTTCGCAGGCGTGATTGCGGAGGCGGGAACGGGGCGTGCGCAAGCGTGGGCGGAACTGCGCGGGAATCGCGTGGTGGTGCTTACGTCCGAACTCAAACTGAAGCAGTTGCAGCTGCGTGGTGCGCCACTGGCGATGCAAGTGGACGCGCCGCGTACAGGATTCGAGCAGGTGCAAGGTCGCATGCGTTGGCGCGTCACCGCCAACGGCTGGCGTTTCGATGCGCCGCTGTTGCGCGTAGGTGATGCCACCAGCCCGCAGAAGCTGGATGGCCTGGTGATCGCGGGTGGGCGCGAATATGCGCTGCTGGCGGACCAGATAGAGGCGGCTCCCCTGCTTGCCGTCGCCGGCCTGAGCAATCGCCTGCAGCCCGGCTTGCGGCAATGGCTGTTGCAGGCCAAGCCCGGGGCGCACTTGTCGAACGTGTCGCTGGCGGGCCGTCGCGATGGCATGTTGCGTGCGCAGGGCAAGCTGCTGGGCATCCGCTTCGCGCCGGCAGGACATTCTCCAGGTGTCGACGGCATGGCGGGTGGTTTTGCCGGTGATGGCGAAGGGTTCGTCCTGCAACTGGATCCAGGCACACGATTGAAGTTCGACTGGCCGAGCGGTTTTGGTGTTGCCCATGACGTGACCCTGGATGGCGCGCTCGCAGGCTGGCGTGAAGGCGAGGGCTGGCGCATCGGCACGTCCGCGCTACGCATCCGCGGCAAGGATTTCGGCGCGCATGCGCGCGGTGCACTGTGGTTCCAGGGCGACGGCACCCGTCCGTGGATGGATCTTGCCGCCGAGGTGGATGAAGCACCGGTCACCGCGGCCAAGGGATTCTGGATCCACCACAAGATGTCCAAGGCCGCCGTGCAGTGGCTGGACGCTGCGCTGGTGGGTGGCAAGGTGCGCGACGGTCGCGCCATCGTATCGGGCGACCTGGACCACTGGCCGTTCCTGCACAACGACGGCCGCTTCGAGGCCTTGGCCAGCATCGACAATGGCCAGTTCAAGTTCCAGCCCGACTGGCCGGCGATGGATCACGTGGCTGCCGATATCGCCTTCATCGGCAACGGCTTCTCCATCGCCGGGAAAGGCGCACTGGCCGGCGTGCAGGTGGATGAATTCAAGGCGTCGATCCCTGCATTTTCCAGTGCCGAACTCAGCATCAATGCACGCGCGGCATCCGATGCCGGCAAGCTGCTGGCCTTGCTGCGCCAGAGCCCGCTGCAGAAGAAATATGGCGATACCCTGGCCAACCTGAGCACCAGCGGTCCAGCGGATGCCACGTTCAACCTGTTCCTGCCGATGCACGGCCAGGCAGCGGCGGCGAAAAAGATGACCGGTACGGTGGCCCTGCGTGGGGCCACGCTGGCGGACAAACGCTGGAACCTTGCATTCACGCGCGTCACTGGCAAGGCGGATTTCGACGATAACGGCTTCACCGCGGACAAACTCGCGGTTAGCCAGCAGGGCCAGCCCGGCGTGCTGTCCTTGCGTGCGGGCGGTGGCGTGCGTGATGCCTCCAAATCGTTCGAAGCGGAGCTGGCGGCGATTCTTTCCGCCACCGAGTTGCTGGATCGCGCGCCGGAGATGGCCTGGCTCAAGCCCTACGTGCAGGGCCGTTCGCAATGGACCGTCAGCGTCGCCTTGCCGAAAGGCAATGCCGCGGCCACTCCCAGCCAGCTCAAGCTGCGCTCGGATCTGGTGGGCACCACGCTCAGCCTGCCCGCGCCGCTGGACAAGCCTGCATCCACCGCATTGGCCACGACCGTGCAGACTGCAATGCCCATGGGCAGCGGGCAGGTCGAGGTGGCGTTCGGCAACGTGCTGGCACTGCGCGCGCGCGGTGATGGCAAGCAGACCGGGGTGCGCGTGGTGCTGGGCGCCAGCACGGTGAATGAAGCGCCTCCCGCGTCCGGATTGATCGCCACCGGACGCACGCCAACGCTGGATGCCATCGAGTGGATCACCCTCGCGAAAAGTGGAAGCGGCGGCGGCACGCTGCCCTTGCGCCACATCGATGTCACCAGCGACCGCCTGTTGCTGATCGGTTCCGCGTTCCCGGATACGCGACTGCAGGTCTCGCCCACCAGCAATGCGCTGGCGGTGGCCCTGGAGGGACCGGCGCTGGCGGGTTCATTGCTGGTGCCCAACGCCGAGGGTGCGGCGATCGCCGGGAAACTGGCGCGATTGCATTGGCGCGCAGCTTCGCCCTCCGGCAAGGCGGCGGGCAATGCAACGCAAGCGGGCGATCCGTTCAATCCCGCCGCCATCCCGCCGCTGGCATTGGACATTGGCGACCTCCAGTTTGGTGATGCACGTCTGGGGAGTGCACAACTGCGAACCAAGCCGCTGCCCAATGGCATGCGCGTGCAGCAACTCGCATTGCGCTCGCCGGGGCAGAAGATCGATATCCAGGGCGACTGGACCGGGCACGGTGCTGGCGCGCAGACGCAGGTGGCCGCGGCCATCGACAGCGAAGACCTGGGTGGATTGCTGGATGGGCTGGGTTTCAAGGGGCGCGTGGGCGGCGGCAAGGGCAAGGTGCAGTTCGATGCGCATTGGGCTGGCAGTCCTGCGGATTTTTCGCTGGCCAGCATGGAAGGCAGCGTGCAGGTCGCCGCACGCGACGGCCAGTTGCTGGAACTGGAGCCGGGCGCCGGTCGCGTGCTTGGCCTGCTCAGCCTGACCCAGTTGCCGCGGCGCATGTTGTTCGACTTCCGCGATTTCTTTTCCAAGGGCTTCGCCTTCAATCGCATCGATGGCAACGTACGCTTCGGCAAGGGCACGGCGCGCAGCGATGACATGGTGATCGACGGCCCCGCCGCGCAGATCAACATCCGCGGCAACACCGACCTGCGTGCGCAGCGCTTCGACCAGACCATCGAGGTGCTGCCGAAATCCGGCAATGTCCTGGCCGTGGTGGGTGCGGTGGCGGGCGGCCCGTTGGGCGCAGCGATTGGCGCTGCAGCCAATGCGGTGCTCAAGAAGCCGCTGGGTGAAATCGGCGCCAAGACCTATCGCGTGACGGGGCCCTGGAAAGATCCCAAGGTGGAAGTGATCAGCCGCGATCAGTCGCGCGTCGAAGCGGCGCAGGCGCCTGATGCAGTGAGTGCGCCTTGAGTCGTTTTTTCCTTCTCCCACCGGCAGAAAGAGAAGTCGCTTGCCTTTGACTGATTCAGCCCCAAACTGGAACCCATGACCAACTCTTCGCTCGCCCTCGCTGAAACCCGCCTCTTGCTCCCCGCCGGCCTTGACCAGCACGGACTCGATCGTGCCTTCGGCAGTTTGCTCGGCCCCGGCATTGATTTTGGCGACCTCTATTTCCAGCACTCCCGGCGCGAGAGCTGGACGGTGGAAGACGGCATCGTCAAGGACGGCGCGCATTCCATCGAGCAAGGTGTCGGCGTGCGCGCCATCTCGGGCGAGAAAACCGGCTTCGCCTATTCCGACGACATCAACAGCCAGGCGCTGCTGGCCGCTGCCGGTTCCGCGCGCGCCATTGCGCGTGACGGTCACGCGCATGCGCCGCAGGCCTTGGTGCGCGGAGAGGGACGCATGCTGTATTCCAGCGAAGATCCCATCGATGCACTCGACAACGATGCCAAGGTCGCCGCGCTACGTGCGGTCGACAAACTCCTGCGTGCCGCCGATCCGCGCGTGCAGCAGGTCACGGTCAGCCTGTCGGGTGGCGTGGACACGGTGTTGATCGCACGCAGTGACGGCGTGCTGGCAGCCGACGTGCGTCCGCTGGTGCGCTTGAACGTGCAAGTGATCGTGGAACAGAACGGTCGCCGCGAATCCGGCTATGCCGGCTTCGGCGGGCGCTACGCGTATGCGGAACTGTTCGCCGACGGCAAGCCGGAGCAGTTCGCGCGCGAAGCCCTGCGCCAGGCCCTGGTCAACCTTGAGGCCGTGGATGCGCCTGCGGGCGTGATGCCGGTCGTACTCGGCCCTGGCTGGCCGGGCGTGTTGCTGCACGAGGCGGTTGGCCACGGCCTGGAAGGTGACTTCAATCGAAAAGGTACGTCGACGTTCGCCGGGCGCATGGGCCAGCGCGTGGCCTCGCCTGGCGTGACCATCGTCGATGACGGCACCTTGCCCGGTCGCCGCGGCTCGTTGAACATCGATGACGAAGGCACGCCCACGTCATGCACCACCCTGATCGAAGACGGCGTGCTGGTCGGTTACATGCAGGACACGCTCAACGCGCGCCTGATGGGCATGGCGCCCACCGGCAACGGCCGCCGCGAATCCTTCGCCCACCTGACCATGCCGCGCATGACCAACACCTACATGCTGGCCGGGCAGGACGATCCGGCCGACATGATCCGTTCGGTGAAGAAAGGCCTGTACGCGGTGAATTTCGGCGGCGGCCAGGTCGACATCACCAATGGCAAGTACGTGTTCTCCGCCACCGAGGCCTACCTGATCGAAGACGGCCGGATCACCGCGCCAGTGAAGGGCGCGACCCTGATCGGCAATGGCCCGGAAACCATGCAGAAAGTGAAGATGATCGGCCACGACATGGCGCTGGATGAAGGCGTAGGCGTCTGCGGCAAGGACGGCCAGAGCGTACCGGTGGGCGTGGGCCAGCCGTCACTGCTGATCGAAGGGTTGACGGTGGGTGGGACGCGGGCGTGAGGCAAGCATGTCCGTCATCCCAGCGAACGCTGGGGTCCATTTTGCTTTTGCTTTTTCTTTTGCGCTCTTCGCGAAGATCAAAATGGATCCCAGCGTTCGCTGGGATGACGGACTCAGGTTTCGTCGTCGCCTTCTTCTTCCTCGCCCTCATCCGTCTGCGCCAGCAGTTCACGCAACTCGCGGAACAGCTCGCGGTACGCATGCGGCGGTTTGTTCTTCTTGCGCTCTTCGCCCGCGTTGCGGACCAGTTGGCGCAGGTGCTGGCGATCGGCGGTAGGGTGTTCGTCCAGCAAGTCGGCGAGGGCCGCATCACCGTCCTCCAGCAGGCGCGTGCGCCAGGTTTCCAGGGTGTGCAGGATCGCGGTCTCGCGCCGCTTGGCATCGCCGCCCACTTCCATCGCATCGCGGATCGCATCCAGGGTCTCGTCGCTTTCCCGGCGCATCTGCTTGGCCAGGAACTGCAGCTGGCGTTTGTGCGCGATGTGCGAGGTGATGCGCTGGGTTTCGTGGATGTGTTCCAGCAGGTCCTCGGGAATAGGCAGCTTGGCCAGGTGCGCCGGGGCCAGCGCGACCAGCTTTTCACCCAGGCTGCGGATGTCCAGCGCATCGCGCCGTTGTTCGCTGCGGCTGGGCCCCAGGAATTCGCCGGTCTCCGGGTCGTTTCCACGCATGTTTGATCCTCCAGAACTTTGTCACAGGATAAGCCATTGAACGCAATCACCGATTTTCCTGCCGACGACAGCCTGGTGCGGCTGGAGGCATTGGCCGACCTGTCGGGGCGATTGCTGGAGCGCGCACGTGCCCTCGGCGCCAGCCAGGCCGAGGTGAGTTGCAATGAGGAGCGCGGGCTCAACGTCAATGTGCGCATGGGCGCGGTGGAAACCGTGGAATCCACCCGCGACCGCAGCATCGGCGTCACCGTGTACTTCGGCCAGCGCAAGGGCAGTGCCAGCACCGCCGACCTGCGCGAGGACAGCCTGGACGCCACCGTGCAGCAGGCCTGCGCCATCGCGCGCTATACGGAGGACGACGTTGCCGCCGGGCTGGCCGATGCCAACCTGATGGCGACCGACTTCCCCGACCTGGACGCCTGGCACCCGTGGGCACTGGATGCCGACCATGCCGTCGACCTGGCGTTGGCCTGCGAAGCGGCCGGCCGTGAATTCGATACGCGCATCAGCAATTCGGATGGCACCTCGGTAGGCAGCGGCGAGAGCCTGTCCGTGTATGCCAACTCGCATGGCTTCTTTGGGCGCGACCGTAGCACCCAACACTCCATCGGCTGCGCTCTGATTGCAGGCCAGGGCGACGACATGCAGCGCGATGGCTGGTACAGCACCGCGTTGGCGCGTGACGAACTGGAAGCACCCGTCGCCATCGGTCGCCACGCCGCCGAACGTACCTTGGCGCGCATGACGCCGCGCACGCTGGCGACCAGTGAGTACCCGGTGCTGTTTGCATCGGAAGTGGCGCGTTCGCTGATCGGGCATCTGCTCGGCGCAGTCTCCGGCGGAGCGCTGTATCGACGCGCCAGCTTCCTGCTGGACCATGCCGGCAAGCAGGTGTTCCCGGACTGGTTCGCCATCGACGAACGACCGCTGCTGCGCCGCGGCCTGCGTTCCTCCGCGTTCGATGGCGAAGGCGTGGCCACGCGTGAATCGGCGCTGGTGAGCGGTGGCGTGCTGCAACGCTACGTGCTGGGCAGCTATTCGGCACGCAAGCTGGGCTTGCAGACCACGGCCAATGCCGGTGGCGTGCACAACCTCAACGTCGCTGCGAATGCGGGCGGATTCGAGGAACTGGTGCGCGGCCTGCCGCGTGGCCTGCTGGTCACGGAATTGATGGGGCAGGGCATCAACCCGGTGACCGGCGACTATTCGCGTGGCGCGGGTGGGTTCTGGATCGAGAACGGCGTCATCGCCTATCCGGTGGACGGCATCACCATCGCCGGCAACCTCAAGGACATCTTCGCGAACATCGAGGTCGTGGGCAGCGACGTGGATCCACGTTCGCACATCGCTTGCGGCTCCATTCTCGTGGGCAGGATGACCGTTGCTGGCGAAGGGTAAATCGTGTGGTTCACCGCCCGGGCGCGTTGCGACGCGTTCAAGGTAATGGCTGCATAGGGTTCTTCGGGGCGCGGCGGGACGACCGTCGCCGGCGGTGAGTGACTTCGGTATGGACAGCGGGTGCCAGCCGGCTGTAGTGTCGCCGAGGAAGCTCCGATCCACATCCGCCCACACCTGCCAGGGGAAACACCATGAGTGAATTCGAGAACATCACCACCGCGCCGCCACCGCCTTCGGGCACGCCCTCGGCTGAAGAAAGGCAATGGGGTTTGTTCGGGCACCTGTCCTCGCTGAGCGGCCTGTTCACCGGCGGCGTTGGCAACATCGTTGGTCCGTTGATCATCTGGTTGATCAAGAAGGACACCATGGCGTTCGCCAGTGACCAGGCCAAGGAAGCGCTGAATTTCAACATCACCCTGTTGATCATCAGCGTCGTGCTGGTGCTGGCAACCGTGTTCACCCTCGGCATTGCCATCTTCATCACCCTGCCCCTGGGCGTCATCATCGGCATTGCCTGGCTGGTGCTGACCATCGTGGCGTCCATGAAGGCCAACAACGGCGAAGCCTACCGCTACCCGTTCACGCTGCGCCTGATCAAGTAAGCCACCATGATGCAATGCAGGAAGGCCCGGTCAATCCGGGCCTTCTTTGTTTCAACAGATGCATCTGTAGGAGCGCCCCATGGGCGCGAGCTTTTCCCAACGCGAATTAGCGTGCGCCACGCGCAGGTCCGCTCTGAGGATAGGTTACGAGGTCGTGCGCATGGCGCACGCTACATTCGTTTCAAAAGCTCGCGCCCATGGGGCGCTCCTACAGGTGCAGATCAATGCGTGCGGTGCACGGCCAGCTTGCCCAGTGCCCACAGGGCCATGGCGCGTTCGCGGAACGGGGCCAGGGTGTCGTGCATCAGTATGTCGAGTTGCTTCAGGCGTGCCTTGGCACCGTCCATGCCCAGCAGTGCCGGGTAGGTGGACTTAGACTGCGCTGCATCCTTGCCTGCGGTCTTGCCCAGTTGCGCGGAATTCGATTCCACGTCCAGGATGTCGTCGCGCACCTGGAAGGCCAGGCCCAGCGCATCGGCAAAGGTATCCAGCAACTGCAGGGTGCTGGCGTCGACGGTGCCGCCAAGCGCGCCCATGCGCACCGAGGCGCGGATCAGCGCACCGGTTTTCAAGGAATGCATGTGTTCAAGGTCGGCCAGCGTCTGCAGCTTGCCGGTCGCATTGATGTCCAGTGACTGGCCACCGCACATGCCGGCGGCACCTGCGGCTCCGGCCAGTGCACGCAGCCAGGCGACGCGCAGTTCAGCCGCGACCGGCGCTTCCGCCAGCACCTCGAAGGCGAGCGATTGCAGGGCGTCACCGGCGAGGATCGCGGTGGCTTCGTCGAAGGCGACATGCACCGTCGGCCTTCCTCGACGCAGTGCATCGTCATCCATCGCGGGCAGGTCGTCATGCACCAGCGAATAGGCGTGGATCAGTTCCACCGCGGTGGCGGGTGCATCCAGCCAACGTTCGTCCGTACCCAGCAGGCTGCCGGTGGCATAGACCAGCAGCGGGCGAATGCGCTTGCCACCGCCGAGCACCGCATGGCGCATGGCGGCATGCAGGCGTTGCGGGGGCAGGGAGGCGGAAGGAAGCGCGTGGTCCAGCGACGCTTCCACGCGCTGCGCCCAGCGCACGAACGGGGCTTCAGTTGCCATCGGGCAGCGGTGCGAAGGGTTCAGCCGATTCCGGGTTCTCAGGGTCGCTGAGCAGGCGTACACGCAGCTCGGCCTGTTCCAGCGCCGTCTGGCAGCGTCGGTACAGGCCGACGCCACGCTCGTAGGCGGCCAGCGAGTCTTCAAGGCTCATCTCGCCGTGTTCCATCTTTTCGACCAGTTGTTCCAGTTCGTCCAGCGACTGTTCGAAATGGGCCACGGGGGAGGCATCGGGGGCTGTTTTACGGGGCATGGGCCAAGTGTGAGGACGCCGGGGAGATTGGTCAACGCGTGCCGGTTCAGGGGGCTCGCGACCACAGCAGGCACGAGCCGCGTTCGCGCAACCACGCGTCGAAGGGGGCCGAGTACGCCAGGTCGGCCACAGCAATCAATGGGCCGGTGGCGGACTCGGCCAGCAGCGGCATCTGGGGCCGTTCCCAGGGTGGAATGCCCAGCGATTGCAGCACATGCTTGAGTGCATGCGAATGCGTACGGCCGGGCAGGGTGATGCGCTCGCCGCCGCGCCGGGCCGAGACCACGGCAGGCGAGGGCAGCGCCTCGGCGCCGACCAATGCAAGCCGGTCGCCATTCGGAAGCTGGAGCGGTTGTCGTCCATCCCAATGCGCCTGCCACTCCATATCCAGGGGCGTGCGCTGTCGCTGTGCATGCAACAGGTCGCGCCAGCGGTGGATCACGGCATCGCGCCATGCAAAGGTTGCACTGGCATCGATGCGCGCGTGCAGCAGGTCGGATTCGATGCGTGCAACGCCTTCGCGCGGCAGCGGCGGCAGGACGAGTTCGTCGATCCAGCGACGCAGCACGCGCGCGCGGCGCGCAGTGGTCATTGCCTGCAATGCCGGCACGGACAGCGCCTGCGGGTCGGCCGTGCGGGACATCGCCAATGCCTGCGCATCTTCCGTCTCCAGCAATTCCACCGCATCTGCACTGAGCTGTGCGCTGCGCAGGAAGGCGGCATCCGCATGCGGCCAGCGTTCGCGCAGCAGCGGCATGATGCGCGCGCGCAGGAAGTTGCGGTCGTGATGGGTGTCGGCGTTGCTGGGGTCTTCCAGCCAGCTCAGTCCATGTGCTTGCGCGTAGGCGAGGAGGACGTCACGCGGGATATACAGCAAGGGCCGCCAGTGCGCGCCAGTGGCGAAGCGACGCCATGGCCGCATCGCCGCCAGTCCATCGGGTCCGGAGCCGCGCAGGGCGCGCAGCAGGAAGGTTTCCGCCTGGTCGTCGCGGTGGTGGGCGGTGACCAGGGCTTCGCCGGGCACCAGCACGCTTTCGAAAGCCGCGTAGCGCGCTTTGCGTGCGGCGGCTTCAAGGCCATCGCCTGCACTGCGGTCGACGTTTGCCTTGATGGTGACAAGGGGCACCGACAGCGAATCGCAGAACCGTTGGCAGTGGCTGGCCCATTGATCCGCATCAGGCTGCAGGCCGTGGTGTACGTGCACGGCGCGCAGTCCACGCGCATGCGTATCCGGGTGCTGGGCCAGTGCATGCAGCAACATGCTGGAATCCAGCCCGCCACTCAAGCCCACCAGCAGCGGTGCATGATCCGCACAGGTCAGGGCGTGGTGCAGGGCGGTGGTCGGGTCATTCGCTGCCATGCGCACATGCTAGCGGTTGCGACGATGGCATGCAGCGATCAGTAGGCGGGCGTATTGATGGGGCCGGCGTGGACGCCTGGTCATGGTAGGAGCGCCCCATGGGCGCGAGCCTTGGGCAGCGTTCGCCATACGCGCGATCCCTTGATCTACCAACATGCGGTGGTGCGCATGGTGCACGCCACTTGCGCTTAGAGCTCGCGCCCATGGGGCGCTCCTACCTGGTGCCTGTCATGAAGCCGCATCACGCTGGCATGTCCTTTCAGTTCGTCATCCCCGCGAACGCGGGGATCCAGCGACTCATGCTATTGAAAGCCAAAGGCGCTGGGTTGACCAGCTACGCTGTTTGAAAGCACTTCCGCCTTCGCGGGAATGACGACCCCATTTCCATGGGGGCCCTCAATGGCCATATCTAAAAAAACTTGGCGTCTCTTGCCAGTAGCGTGCGCCATGCGAACGACCTAACGACCTGTCAACATGCTGTCGTGCACATGGCGCACGCTACCTCCGTGCAGCCTGAGCCAATGAGGCGCTCCTGCCATTGTGTGATCAGTCGAGTGATGCGAGTTCGCGCTTGGCGGCTTCTATCCAATCACGCTGTTCGCGCTGGTAATAATTGGGAGCAGCCGCGGAACGGGCCACGATTTCATTGAATACTTCTTTTGCCTTGCTTGCGTTACCGCTACGAATGAGCAACAGGCCATAGCGCAAGCGCGCTTCCTCGCCGGGGAAACCCTTCACAACGTTCTCGTATTCGTGCAGGGCTGCCTCGATATCTCCGCTGTCTTCGACCGTGCGGGAGTACAGCAGGTGGCCATCTTTGGATCGAAAGTCCGGATTGGCGGCGATCAGCGCGTCCAAGGTCATGCGTGCCTGTTGTGCTTGGCCAAGGCCGAATTGCGCCTTGGCCAGCCCCATCATCATTTCCGGATCCGTCTCGTAAAGACCTTTCAGGGCGCCTTTGTATAATTCCGCAGCTTGCTGGAAATCACCGCTGCGCAAGCTTTCATCGGCAAGGCGTCGCCGGGTGGCTTGCGTGTCGGATAATCCGAATTGACGATTGGCATCGCGTTTTTCGCGCTCCGGGTCGATCGTTTCCTTGACCTTGCGTACCACGCGGCGAGCTCCTGGCCCGTTGCGCAGGTCGGGGATTATCTCGGCGATGAAATAGATCAGTACGGCGATGAAGGAGAACAAGAGCAGGATGAGGATCCAGTACATCGGACGGCCGGTGCGTACGACATGTACGCAGCACGCGATCTGCAAGATGATCGAAATGAGGAAGAGTGGGCTCATGCAATTCCTTTGCCGTCAGGTCAAGCCGCTTCGTACGCCCCATACCCACGCAACCGTTCATAGCGCTGCTGCAACAAGTGGTCCATCGGCAACTGCTCCAATGCATCCAGCTCATTCATCAGCACGGCTTTCAGGCGCGTGGCCATCTGCTTGGGATTGCGGTGCGCGCCGCCGATTGGTTCGCGTATCACCTTGTCCACCAGACCCAAGGCCTGCAGGCGCTTGGCGGTGATGCCGAGCTGCTCGGCGGCATCCTTGGCTTTCTTGGCGTCCTTCCACAGGATCGACGCGCAGCCTTCCGGCGAGATCACCGAGTACGTGCCGTACTCCAGCATCAGCGTGCGGTCGCCGACGCCGATCGCCAGCGCGCCGCCGGAGCCGCCTTCGCCGATCACCGTGCAGATGATCGGCACTTTCAGCTCGGCCATTTCCAACAGATTGCGGGCGATGGCCTCGGACTGGCCACGCTCCTCCGCACCTACGCCTGGGTAGGCGCCAGGCGTATCGATGAAAGTCAGCAGCGGCAGCTTGAAACGTTCCGCCAGCTTCATCAGGCGCAATGCCTTGCGATAACCCTCGGGACGCGGCATGCCGAAATTGCGCGCTATCTTGCTCTTGGTGTCCCGCCCTTTCTGGTGGCCGATGATGACCACGCTGCGGCCGTCGATGCGGCCCAGGCCACCGACGATGGCGGCATCGTCGGCGAAGGCGCGGTCGCCGGCCAGTTCCTGGAACTCATCGCAGAACGCGCGGATGTAATCCAGCGTGTACGGCCGCGCCGGGTGGCGGGCCAGTTGCGACACCTGCCACGGGCTGAGGTCGCGGAAGATCTGCGCGGTGCGCACGCGCAACTTGTCCTGCAGCGCATGCACTTCGGCATCGATGTTGACCGCCGGGCCGGTGCTGGCGCTGCGCAGGTCCTGGATCTTGGCTTCCAGGTCGGCGATGGGCTGTTCGAAATCCAGGTAATTCGGGTTCATGGGTGGACTGCGGACGGAGTAGCGGGGGAGTTTAGCCGAAGCCGGGCGGCGTGCCCGTACGGGTGGGTAGGGGGCGATTCCCTTCTCCCATCGGGAGAAGGTGGCGCGAAGCGACGGATGAGGGAATGAGCCATCCGATACAGAGTTGCCCGTTGATCTGGGAGCCCGCGCCCTCATCCGCCCTTCGGGCACCTTCTCCCGGTGGGAGAAGGGAGTCAGTTCGCCCAAGGCCTCGAAATCGCCACCTTCACCGTCCTGACCCCCGGATGCGCACGCAGGGCGTCCAGCAGCTCCGTGTCGACCCGCACCGACTTTGGTCCGTTCAAGTCGACCACGCCGGCGACGCTGCGTTCGCCATTGCGCAGCAGCAAGTCGAGGCGCAGCGGCGTCGCACCCGGTCGATGCCTGGCCAGCAACGCGTCGATGCGATCCCACAGGCCGGGTTCGCGCATGTCCAGGCGCAGCGACAGGCGTTGCGCGTGGCTGGCGCAGAGTTGTGCGTAGTCCCAGCACTTGCGCACGCGCAGGCTGAAGCCACCGTTGAATTCGTCCTCGCGCAGGCCACCCTGCACGATCAGCACGCGGTCGCGGGTCAGCAGCGGTGCCAGCTCCATGTAAGCCTCGGCGAACACGCTGCATTCCACGCGCCCGCGTCCATCTTCCAGTTGCACGAACATCTGGCTGTCGCCCTTCTTGCGCAGCCCCACCACTTGCCCGGCGATGACCACGCCCACTTCCGGTCGCCAGCCTTTCTTCTCCGCTTGCGGCGCGCCACTCCACAACTTGTCCAGCTCGCCCAGGTCGGTGCCGACCAGCGCACGCAGGTCCTCGCGGTACGCATCCAGCGGATGGCCACTCAGGTAATGACCCAGGGTGTCGCGCTCGCCCGCAAGCTTTTGCGACAGTGGCCATTCGTTCACTTCGGTCAGGTGTACTTCCAGCGCAGGTGCCGCATCGCCACCGCCGAACAGGGACACCTGCCCGGCATCGCGCTCCTTCGCAAGCTGCTCGGTGGCCTTTACCACTTCCGGCAACTGCAGCATCAGCGACGCACGGTTCTTGCCCAGCGCGTCCAACGCACCGGCATTGACCAGTGCCTCCAGCGCGCGGCGATTCAACTTGGACGAATCCACGCGCTTGCAGAAATCAAGCAGGTCCACGAATGCGCCACCGCTGGCGCGCTCCGCCGAAATCGCTTCGCAGGCGCCGCGACCGACGCCCTTGATGGCGCCCAGTCCGTAACGCACGGTGCGCGCGTCGTTGGCGATGAACATGTACTCGGACGCATTCACCTCGGGCGGCAGCACGTCCAGTTTCAGCATGCGGCATTCATCCAGGAACGCCACCACCTTGTCGGTCTTGTCCATGTCCGACGACAGCGTGGCGGCCATGAACTCGGACGGGTAATGCGTCTTCAGCCATGCGGTCTGGTAGGCGACCAGCGAATAGGCGGCGGCGTGCGACTTGTTGAAGCCGTAGCCGGCGAACTTTTCCATCAGGTCGAAGATTTCATCGGCCTTGCGCTGGCCCACGCCGTCCTTCGCCGCACCCTCGCGGAAGATCTCGCGGTGCTTGGCCATTTCGGCGGGCACCTTCTTGCCCATCGCGCGGCGCAGCAGGTCGGCGCCGCCCAGCGAATAGCCGCCGACGATCTGCGCCATCTGCATGACCTGCTCCTGGTAGACCATGATGCCGTAGGTCTCTTCCAGCATGGCCCTGGTGCGCGGGTCGGGGTATGCGAACTCCTCGCGCCCGTGCTTGCGCTCGACGAAGGAGGGAATCATGTCCATCGGGCCAGGACGGTACAGCGCGTTCAGCGCGATCAGGTCCTCGAAGCGGTCGGGCTTGGCGTCCTTCAGCGCGCGGCGCATGCCCGAGGATTCGAACTGGAACACCGAGCCGGTGTTGCCGTTGGCGAACACGTCGCGGTACACGCTGGCATCGTCCAGCGGGATCGTCGAAATATCGATCGGCTCCAGGCCACTTTGAGCGCGACGTGTGTTCACCGCCTTCACCGCCCAATCGATGATGGTCAGCGTGCGCAGGCCCAGGAAGTCGAACTTGACCAGGCCGACCGCTTCCACGTCATCCTTGTCGAACTGCGTCACCGGATTCCTGCCGCGTCCGCCTTCGTCGTGTTCGGCGAACAGCGGGCAGAAATCCGAGAGCGGCGTCGGTGCGATGACCACGCCGCCGGCGTGCTTGCCGGCGTTGCGGGTCAGGTCTTCGAGTTCGCGCGCCAGGTCGATCAAGTCGCGGACGTCGTCCTCGTCGTTGTAGCGGTCGATCAGTTCCTGCGACAGCATGCTCTTGTCGCCTTCACCCATCGCATCCTTCAGGGTGACACCCAGCGTCAACGGGATCAGCTTGGCCACGCCGTCGACCAGGCCATACGGGAAGCCGAGCACGCGGCCGGTGTCGCGCACCACCGCCTTCGCGGCCATGGTGCCGTAGGTGATGATCTGGCTGACGCGGTCGCGGCCGTATTTGCGGGCGACGTAGTCGATCACTTCGTCGCGACGATCCATGCAGAAGTCGATGTCGAAGTCGGGCATCGACACGCGTTCGGGATTGAGGAAGCGCTCGAACAGCAGGCCATACGGCAGCGGGTCCAGGTCGGTGATCTGCAGTGCCCACGCCACCAGCGAACCCGCACCGGAACCGCGGCCCGGGCCGATCGGAATGCCCTGGTTCTTTCCCCACTGGATGAAGTCGGCCACGATCAGGAAGTAGCCGGGGAAGCCCATCTTGGAAATGGTGTCCAACTCGAAGTCCAGCCGCGCCACGTAATCCTCGCGCGTGTGGCCGGGCGCCAGCGGGCATTTTTCCAGGCGTTGCACTAAACCAGCGTGTGACTCGCTGCGGATCCAGCTGTCCAGGGTTTCATCGGCGGGCACGGGATACGCAGGCAGTGCGTACTGGCCCAGGGTGAGTTCCAGGTTGCAGCGCTGCGCCAACGCGTAGGTGTTGTCGATGGCATCCGGCACGTCGGCGAACAGCGCCGCCATTTCGTCCGGTGATTTGAGGTATTGCTCGGCGCTGTACTCACGCGGGCGCTTGGGATCGTCCAGCACGCGCCCGGTGGAAATGCATACGCGTGCCTCGTGCGCGTCGTAGCCGTCGCGATCGAGGAAGCGCACGTCGTTGCTGGCGATCACCGGCAATCCGCGTGCCGCGGCGGCATGCAGTGCAAACGCGTTGAAGGCGTCCTCGCCATCGCGCTGCGTGCGGGTGATTTCCAGATGCAGGTTTTCGCCGAAGCTGCGCTGCAGGTCGGCGAGGTGTTGCTCGGCCAGTTCGTGGCGGCCGCCCGCGGCCAAACGGCCTGCGTAGCTGTTGCGTCCCGCGATGGCGAACAGGCCTTCGCAATCTTCGGCCAGCCACTGCGGGGTGATGCCAACGCCGTCCAGGTGGTGGCCTTCCATCCAGGCGCGCGTCAGCAGGCGCGACAGCGAAAGGTAGCCGATATGGTCACGGCATAGCAGGGTCAGCTGCCATGGGTTTTCCTTGCCGTCTACGATACTGAGGTCGGCACCGGCAATCGGCTTGATGCCGACCGATTCGGCGGCCTTGTAGAACTTGATCAGCGCGAACAGGTTGTTGCGGTCGGTGACGGCCAGCGCCGGCAGCTTCATCTCCACCGCGCGGCTGAGCAGGTTGGGCCGCTTGGCCTTCTCCGGCCGCGCTTCATCCGGTTTCTCGGGCACGCGGATGGTCGAATCCGCGAGCGAGAATTCGGTGTGCAGGTGCAGGTGGATGAAGCGTGATGACATGTGGGGTCAGGGTAGCGGCAGGGGGTGGGTCGAACAAGGCTTGACAGCCCGGGGCTGCCTTTGTCGGAGGGGCTTCAGCCCCGACGGCATTTCGCGGAGAGCGTCGGGGCTGAAGCCCCTCCCACAAAGGCTCAAGCCCTTCCTGCAAAGACAGGTGTCGCGGCTCAGGCGCGTGCGAGCAGCAGCGTGGCCTTGCGCACCGGGGCGAAGGTCTGCCGGTGCTGCGGGCAAGGACCGTGCGCTGCCAATGCCGCCAGATGAAAGGGCGTGGGATAGCCCTTGTGCACGTCGAAGCCGTAGGCAGGGAATTCTTCGTGCAGTGCGACCATCGCACGGTCGCGTGCGACCTTGGCAAGGATGGAGGCCGCCATGATGGCCGGGTCCAGCGCATCGCCACCGATGAGCGCTTCGGCCGGGCAGGGCAGGTCGGTTGGGATACGGTTGCCGTCGATGCGTGCGAACTCGGCGGCGGGTTGCAGCGCACCGACGGCGCGGCGCATGCCTTCCAGCGTGGCCTGCAGGATATTCAGCGTGTCGATCTCTTCCGCGCTGACGAATTCGATATGCCACGCCAGTGCCTGCGCGATGATTTGCGGATACAGCGCTTCGCGGCGTGCTTCGCTCAACTTCTTCGAATCGTCCAATCCTGCGATCGGTCGTGACGGATCAAGGATGACCGCAGCGACCGAGACCGGACCAGCCAACGGACCGCGACCGGCTTCATCGACGCCTGCGACCAAGGGGGAACGGGGAATGGGGAACAGGGAATCGTGCAACGCCGACGGGTGACGGTTCAAACGTTCGCTCCCATTCCCGACTCTCCATTCGCTATACCCTGCGAAACCAGCAATTCCGCCACCGCATCCGCCGCGCGTGCGGACGCATCCTGGCGCAATGCCTCGTGCAACTGCAGGTATCTGGGCTGCAACGCGGCGATGCGTTCGGGATGCGCGAGCCATTCCAGCACGGCAGCGGCAAGTTTCCCGGCCGTGCAGTCGTCCTGCATCAACTCCGGCGCAAGGTCTTCGCCGGCCAGTACGTTCGGCAAGGCGTAGCGTTCCACCTTCAACATGCCGAAGGTCTTGACGATGCGATAGGTCAGCGGCGCGATTCTGTAACCGACGACCATCGCGCGCTTGGCCAGCATGGCCTCCAGCGTCGCGGTGCCCGAGGCCAGCAGCACCACATCGGCCGCGATCATGGCCTCGCGGGCCTGGCCGTCCAGCAGGCGTGGACGCGGGCTGGGGAACGGTGTGGCCGCAAGCAATGGTGCAAGCACGGCCTTGCATTCGTCGTTGGCGGCGGGAATCAGCACCTTCAGGCGTGGCGTGGCTTCCGCGACGATGCGGGCTGCATCCAGGAAGGGTTGGGCGAGGCGACCGACTTCCCCGAGCCGACTGCCGGGCAGCAGCGCCAGCACGGGCACGTCCATCGGTACGCCGAGCGCGGCGCGTGCGGCAGCGCGATCGGGATCCAAGGGTAGGGCGTCCGCCATGGGGTGGCCGACGAAACGCGCATCGACGCCGTGTTTGGCGTAGATCGCCGGCTCCATCGGGAACAGGCACAACACCCGGTCTGCGCTCATGCCGATTTTTGCCGCACGCTTCTGACGCCATGCCCATACCGATGGACTGACGTAGTGCACGGTGCGGATGCCGCGGTGCTTCAACCAGCGCTCGACGCCCAGGTTGAAGTCCGGTGCGTCGATGCCGATGAATACATCCGGTTGCCACGCGAGCAGGCGTTCGCGGAATTCGCGCCGCAGTTTCAGCAAGCGCGGCAGGTGGCGCAGGACTTCGGCCAGGCCCATCACGGAAAGTTCGCTGGCATGGTGCCAGGTTTCGCAACCTGCGTGGCGCATGGCGTCGCCGCCGATGCCGACGAATTCCGCATTCGGAAAGCGTTTGCGCAACTCATCGATCAAGCCGGCACCGAGCCCATCGCCGGAGGCTTCCCCGGCTGCCAGCGCAATGCGTTTCGGAGTGATCGCGACGGAATTGAGGGTGGAACGCGGCGGCTCGCCTCCGTTCCTCGTTCCTCGTTCCTCGCTACCGCTATTCACCCGCGTTCACCGCAGCAACGGCCGTTCGCCGCTTTCGATGAATTCCAGCATGGCGCGCACGTCGTCGCTGGCCTGGGCCTGCTCTGCCAGTTGCTGCTTGGCTTCGACCAGCGGCAGGCCGGCCACGTACAGCGTGCGGTAGGCGCGCTTGATAGCGGTGATGCGTTCGCTGTCGAAGCCGCGGCGCTTCAGGCCTTCGCTGTTGATGCCGCGTGCGCGGCCCTGCGTATCGGTGCCGACCATGGTGTAGGGCGGGACGTCGCCGCTGATCAGCGCGCCCATGCCGAGGAAGGCGTGGTCGCCGATCCTGCAGAACTGGTGTGCACCGGCGAAGCCGCTGATGATCACCCAGTTGCCGACCTGCACATGGCCGGCCAGCGTGGTGTTGTTGGAGAACACGCAGTGGTTGCCGACGACGCAGTCATGCGCGACATGCGTGTACGCCAGCAGCCAGTTGTCGTCGCCCATGCGGGTGATGCCGCCGCCATCGCCGGTGCCGCGGTTGAGGGTGGTGAATTCGCGGATCAAGTTGCGGTGGCCGATCACCAGTTCGCTGCGTTCGCCCTTGAATTTCTTGTCCTGCGGGTCGCCGCCAATCGCGGCATGGCCGACGACGTGGTTGTCATTGCCCATGCGCGTGCCGCCGGTGATGCTGCAATGCGGGCCGATCACGCAACCGTCGCCGATCTCCACGTCGGCATCGATCACGGTGAACGCGCCGACACGCACGTTCGTACCCAACCTGGCGGCCGGGTGGATGGACGCAGTCGGGTGCAGGGCAGGCGTGTCGGCCATGCGCTTATTCCTTGTCGGTCTCGGCGCAGAGCACGTCGGCGGAGGCGACTTCTTCGCCACCCACCCGCGCCACGCAGGTGTAGAAGGTCATGGTGCGGATGATGCGCTTGATCTGCACGTGCAGTTCCAGCACGTCGCCCGGCACCACCATGCGCGAGAAACGCGCGTTGTCTATCTTGACCAGGTAGAACAGCTTGTCGGCGGCGACGGTGCCGCGCGAGAGCTGGGTCAGCAAGCCGCCGGCCTGTGCCAGCGCCTCGATCACCAGTACGCCGGGCATGACCGGGTGTCCTTCGAAGTGGCCCTGGAAGAACGGCTCGTTGATGCTGACGTTCTTCAGCGCCACGATGCTCTTGTGCGCTTCGAGTTCCACCACGCGGTCCACCAGCAGGAACGGGTAGCGGTGCGGCAGCAACTTCTGGATATCGGTCACGTGGATCGGCAACTTCACGGGTTCGCTCATTCTTCCTCCTTGCGAATGCCGGGCACGCGACGCGCCAGTGCATCCAGCTGCTTGAAGCGCGCGGCGTTCTTGCGCCACGTGCGGTTGTCGGTCAACGGCGTGCCGGATGAATATTCGCCCGGCTCGCGTATGGAATGGGTGACCAGCGACATGGCGGTGACCATCACCTTGTCGCAGACCTCGAGGTGGCCGAGCACGCCGGCGCCGCCGCCGATCAGGCAGTAGCGACCAATCCTGGCGCTGCCCGCGGCCGCGCTGCAGCCGGCCATGGCGGTGTGGGCACCGATATGCACGTTGTGGCCAATCTGGATCTGGTTATCGAGGCGTACGTCTTCTTCCAGCACGGTGTCGTCCAGCGCGCCGCGGTCGATGCAGGTATTGGCACCGATCTCGCAGTCGTCACCGACCACCACGCCGCCGAGCTGCGGCACCTTGATCCAGCGCCCGGCATCCATGGCCAGGCCAAACCCATCCGTGCCCAACACGGCACCGGCGTGGATGCGTACGCGCTGCCCCAGGCGCACGCGCATCACCAGGGTCACGCGCGCGACCAGTTCGCTGCCCGCGCCGATTTCGCAATCTTCGCCGATCACGCAACCCGGGCCGATCACGCAACCCTCGCCGATCCGGCTGTTGGCGCCGATCACCACGAACGGCCCGATATGCGCGGAAGCTGCAACCGACGCGCTGGCATCGATCACCGCGCTGGGATGGATGCCGGCATCACGCGCGGGCTGCGTATCGAACAAGGCGGCGATCTTGGCAAATGCGGTGTACGGGTCCTTGGCCACCAGCGCCGTCCCGGGCGCGGAGGCGGCGTCTTCCTCGCGCAGCACGACGATGGAGGCGCCGCTGCCCGCAAGCTGGCTGCGGTAACGCGAATTGGCCAGGAAGGCGAGTTGCCCTGCTCCAGCACCGGCCAGGGTTGCAACCCCATGCACGCCCACGCTGCCATCGCCCTGCACGGACAGGCCGAAGCGCTCGGCGAGTTCGTTGGCGGTGACTTTCCTGGGGTTGGGGGAAGTGTTCACTGGGGCACAGTTTAACGTCTTGTCCGTCGCCGGGTAAAAGAAAGGCCCGGACATGGCCGGGCCTTTCGCTGGTGCTGGTGCTACCCCGTGGCCGTGGTCAGAACGCGCCACCGAAGGTGAACTGCAGGCGCTCGATCTCGTCATCGTCCTCCTTGCGCAGCGGGTAGGCGTAGCTGATGGAGATCGGGCCTACCGGTGCGCGCCACAACAGGGCGACGCCGGCCGATCCGCGTAACTCGCCGGCATCGAAATCCGAGGGCGCGGCGAACACGTTGCCAACGTCCACGAACGCGGAGATGCGCGCGGCCTTGGAGTCGAATAGTTTCGGGAAATACATTTCCAGTGAGCCGGTGGTCTTCACCGCGCCACCCAGGGGCTGCCCGGTGTAGCCGCTCAATGATTCCGAGCGCGGGCCCAGCGTATTGTCGCGGAAGCCACGCACCGAGCGCACGCCGCCTGCGTAGAAGTTCTCGAAGAACGGAAGGCCGGTGGCGACGAGCGTGTCGCTGACGAAGCCTCCCCCGTCAGCACAGATGCTGTTTGTAGCGGACGCCGTGCCACTCGAACCAGTGGGAATAAGCGGCGGCGTCGGATTGACTGTGCATATGGTGCGCACGATGTCACTGCCGTAACTGTCGCCATAGCCGATTTCGGCACGCGTGTTCAGTACCAGGTACGGACTGATCGGCCAGTACTTGGAGAACTCGTAGTTGACCTTGTAGTACTCGACGGTGGAGCCGGGCAGGGTGATTTCCGCGGACACGCGCTGGAAGGTGCCGCGGGTCGGCATGAAGAAGTCGTTGCGCGTGTCGCGCGCCCAGCCCAATTCAGTACGCCAGGCGTGGAAGGTGCGTTGGCCGACCGCGTCAACGTAGTCGATGATCGATTGCGGCGTCGATCCGGCGAAGGTCAGGATTTCGTTGGTATCGATGCCGAACAGCAGGGAGACGGTGTCGTTCTCGGTGATGGGCAGGCCCAGCACGCCCTGCGCGGCCGCGCTGGTGGTGGAGTACTGGGCGGTGTTGAAGCTCGAGTAATCGAACTCGCGCCACCACAGGTTGTAGCCCAGCGACATGCCTTCGTCGGTGAAGAACGGGTTGACGAACGAGAACGAGTAGCGCTGCAGGTAGTCGCTGCGCTGTGCTTCGATCGATACGCGGTTGCCGCCACCCAGGAAGTTGTTCTGCGACAGCTGGATCGAGGTGGTCAAGCCGGACAGCTGCGAGTAGCCTAGGCCGAACACGAAGCTGCCGGACGTGGTTTCCTTGACGTTGAACACCACGTCGACCTGGTCGTTGGTGCCGGGCACGGCCGGTGTTTCCACATCGACGCTCTCGAAGTAGCCGAGGCGCTGCAGGCGGATCTTGGAACGGTCGATCGCGGCCTGCGAATACCAGGACTCCTCGAACTGGCGCATTTCGCGGCGCAGTACTTCGTCGGCCGAACGGGTGTTGCCCTTGAACACGATGCGGCGCACGTTGACGCGCGGGCCGGGTACGACCTGCAGGTTGATGGCCACGGTCTGGTTTTCACGGTCCACGGTCGGGATCGGGTTCACCTGGGCGAAAGCGTAGCCGATGTTGCCAAGGGTGGAGGTGATGGCGTCGGAGGTGTATTCGAGCAGGGCGCGCGAGAACACCTGTCCTTCCTTGAACAGCACGAATTTCTCAAGGTCCTCCACCGGCAATATGGTGTCGCCGGTGATCTTGATGGTGGAGAACTTGTACTGCACGCCCTCGCTGAGGCCGGCGGTGATGAACATGTCGCGCTTGTCGGGGCTGATGGAGACCTGGGTGGAATCCAGGCTGAAGTCGACGTAGCCGCGATCCAGGTAATAGGAGTTCAACTTCTCCATGTCGCCGGACAGCTTTTCCTTGGAGTACTGGTCGTCGCGGCGGTACCACGACAGCCAGTTGCTCTCCTTGGACTCCCAGTTCTCCAGGATGTCCTTGTTCTCGAAGGTTTCGGTGCCGACCAGGTTGACGTGGCGGATCTTGGCGGCCTTGCCTTCCTTCACGGTGATGGTGACGTCGACGCGGTTGCGGTCGAGCGGGGAAACGGTCGGGTTGATCTCGACGTTGTACTTGCCGCGGTTGTTGTACTGGCGGGTCAATTCCTGGGTCACGCGGTCCAGCGCCAGGCGATCGAAGGTTTCGCCTTCGGTCAGGCCGATGTCCTGCAGGCCCTTCATCAGGTCTTCGGTCTTGATGTCCTTGTTGCCAGTCAAGGTCAGCTTGTTGATGGCCGGCCGTTCCTTCAGCGTGATCACTAGGATGTTGCCTTGGCGGTCGAGGTTCACGTCTTCGAAGAAGCCCGTCTTGTACAGGGCACGGATGGATTCGCTGACCTTGCTGGCGTCGACCACGTCACCGCGTTCGATCGGCAGGTAGGTCAACACCGTGCCTGCGGAAATGCGCTGCAGGCCGTCGATGCGGATGTCGCTGGCCGTGAAGTTCGCCATGCTGGCAGGCGTGGCGAGGTAGGGTTCCGTCGTCTGCGCCCACGCCGGCAGGGCGATGGCCGAGGCCAGGGCGAGGGCGAGCAGGCGGCGGGTGGGGAGTTGCGTCATCGTTACATCCGATTGGGTGGGTGCAAGTGCAAAAGCACGTTCCTGCTCAGTCACAGGGGGGTGCCGAAGGGGAGCCGGCGTAAAGTCCAAGGCAAAACCGGGTAGAAACCGGGAAATAAGGGCCATCAAGTCACCAGGCGGAGGATGTCGTTGTAGAACGCCAGACCCATCAGGCTGGCCAGCATGGCCAGGCCCACGTATTGCCCGGTGGCCATGGCCCGCTCACTCAGCGGACTGCCCTTGACCAACTCTATAAGGTAATACAGCAGGTGCCCGCCGTCCAAGACCGGGATGGGCAGAAGGTTGATGATGGCCAGGCTGAGCGAGAGCAGGGCGAGGAAATACAGGAACCAGTCGACGCCGCGCTTGGCCGTCGCATTGGCCACCTGGGCGATGGTGATGGGGCCGGAAATGTTCTTGACCGAGGCATGGCCGGTCAGCATGCGCCGGATCATGCCCAGTGATTCGCTGGCCAGCCTGCCGGTTTCACGGAATGCAGCGGGAATGGCCGCCAGTGGACCGTAGCGCTGCACGGCGTCGTAGGCGGCGGGCTGCGCCTGCGTGGGCGGCAGGATGCCAAGCGACCAGTAGTCACGACCTGCGGCCGGGTCGCTGAACCACACCGGCTGTATCTCCAGCGCCAGTCGCTCGCCCTTGCGCTCCACTTCGATCATGGCGGTGCCGCCATGCTTGCCCAAGACCTGCACCAGCGGGGAGATGTCCCCGAAGCTGTGCACGGGTCGGCCGTCGATGGCGGTGATGCGGTCGCCAGGCAGCAACACCTTCGCCGCGGGGAAGTCGGGCTTGGTCTGTTCGACCACGGCAGGAAGCGTCTGGTGCCGCCAGGCAAAGCCAGCCAGGCCTGCCACGTTTTCCTGGTCGAAGCCTGGCTCGAGATTGGACAGCGGCAGGTTGCGCGCATGCGCCGTACCTTGGTGGTCGACGACCTCCACCTGCAGGTCGCGCCCGTCCATGCCGGCCTTGGTCATCGACTGCAGGGCATCGCCCCAGGTCTTCACCGGCTGGCCGTCGATCGATTCGATGCGGTCGCCTGCCATGAATCCAGCCTGCGCCGCTATGCCCTGGGCCTGGCCAACGGTGGCGCTGTAGTCATGGCGCCCGATCACGAACATCGCCCACAGCAGGGCCACGCACAGCACCAGGTTGGCGATGGGGCCGGCCGCCACGATGGCGATGCGCTGCAGGACCGGCTTGCGGTTGAACGCCTGGGAAAGCTCGGAAGCGGGCACGTCGCCTTCGGCTTCGTCCAGCATCTTGACGTAGCCACCCAAGGGAATCGCGGCCACCGCGAACTCGGTGCCGTGGCGGTCATGCCGCGACCACAGCGGCGTACCGAAGCCCACCGAGAAGCGCAGCACCTTCACGCCGCAGCGTTTGGCCACCCAGTAATGCCCGAACTCATGGAACGTCACCAGGACGCCCAAGGCCACGATCATCCACCAGATTGAGCCAACGATGTCACTCATGCGGTAAGGGCGTGGCCTGTGACTGCGTGTTCGGTGAGGTGGCGTGCCCGTGCATCGGCTGCCAGCAACACCTCCAGCGACGTGGCGGGCGTGGTGGGCAACGCGGCGAGTGCATCCTCGACCAGCGCGGGGATGCCTAGGAAACCGATCCGGCCCTGAAGAAAGGCTGAAACCGCCACTTCATTGGCTGCGTTCAACACGGCCGGCGCCGTGCCACCCGCCTCGAGTGCCTGCCAGGCCAGGCGCAGGCAGGGGAACGCCTGCAGGTCTGGCGCTTCGAAATCCAGCCGGCCCTGTGCCAGCAGGTCCAGGCCAGCGACGCCGGAGTCGATGCGTTGCGGCCAGCCCAGCCCCACCGCCAGCGACGTGCGCATGTCCGGCAGGCCGAGTTGCGCCAGCGTCGAGCCGTCCACGAATTCCACCAGGGAATGCACCAGGCTTTGTGGGTGCACCAGCACGGCAAGCTTTTCGCCGGGAATATCGAACAGATGGTGGGCCTCGATCAGTTCCAGGCCCTTGTTCATCAGGGTGGCGGAATCGACCGAGATCTTCGGGCCCATCGACCACTTCGGATGGGCGATGGCCTGTGCCGGCGTCACGCTGGCCAGTGCGTCACGGCTGCGCCCACGGAACGGACCGCCCGATGCCGTCAGCACGATCCGTCGCACATCGCCCTGAGTGTCGCGTGAACGCAGGCACTGGAAGATCGCGTTGTGTTCGCTGTCGATCGGGATGATTTCGGCATTTGCGCGGTTGGCGGCCGCCATCAGTATTTCGCCGGCGAGCACCAGCGCTTCCTTGTTCGCCAGCAACAATCGCTTGCCCGCGCGCGCCGCCGCGAGCGTGGACGACAGCCCCGCGGCACCTACGATCGCGGCGACCACGGTGTCACAGGCATCGCCCGAGACCAATGCATCCAGGGCGCCGGCGCCCGCGTGCGCCTGCGTGGACAGGCCTGCGTCGCGCAAGCCATCACGCAGCTCGGCGTATCGGGATTCATCCGCGATCACCGCATGCGCGGGCGCGTGGGCAATGCACAGGGCCAGCAAGGCATGCACTTGCGTGCCGGCAGCCAGCACGCTCGCACGCAGTCGCCCGGGATGCCGTGCAATCACGTCCAGCGCCGAGGTTCCGATCGAACCCGTCGCGCCCAGCACGGCGATGTTGCGCACGGCGGCCATGTCAGAAACCGAACAGTTCCTTGCCCAGCGCGAAGATCGGCAACGCAGCCAGCACGCCATCCAGTCGATCCAGCACGCCGCCGTGGCCAGGAATCAGGTTGCCGGAATCCTTGGCGCCGACATGGCGCTTCAACAGGCTCTCGAACAGGTCGCCGACCACCGAGAACAACACGGTGACCACGGCCACCAGGGCCACGGCCGGTACCTGCGCCAGGGTCATGCCGGCCAGCGATGCAAAGAACAGGCCACAGGCCACGCCCGCCACCAGTCCGCCCAGAAGGCCTTCAAGCGTCTTGTTGGGACTGATGCGCGGCGCCAGCTTGCGGCTTCCAAACAACTTGCCGCCCAGCGCCCTGCCTGCGAAATACGCGCCACTGTCGGCCGCCCAGACGATGCTCAATGCCGCGAACAGCCACAGGTGGCCATTGGGCTGGCTGGCATGGATCAAGCCCAGCGCGCACCAGGCTGGAATCACGGCCAGCGTGCCAGCCGCCAGCTTGAACACGCGCGCATAGGTTTCGTGGTCGGAGGCGAAGTTGAAGAAGCGCAGCCAGAGCAAGGCCAGGCACCACCACGCCACGCCCACCAGGGTCACGATCTGGAACAGCACCATCGAACCCGCCGATGCCCACACCAGCAACACCATCAACAACAGGTTGGCGACCAGCAGCACGGTGCGCGACAAAGTGTCGTCGATCTCGGCCAGCTTGAACCATTCCCACAGGCCTACCAGGAAGACCAGCGCGACCAGTGCCACCAGCCAGGGCGTGGGCAGCAGGAGGATGGCGGCAATGGCGACAGGCGCCATGACCAGCGCGGCGATGACTCGGGTCTTGGTCATGCGGGTAGGTGCTCCGGGGTGGCGTTGGCCACTTGTGCGCTGGTCAGGCCGAAACGGCGTTCGCGGCCGGCGAAATCATCCAGCGCATGTTGCAGGGTGGTGGCATCCAGTTCGGGCCACAGCAGGTCGGTGAACCACAGTTCGGTATACGCCAGTTGCCACAGCAGGAAGTTGCTGATGCGGTGGTCGCCGCCGGTGCGTATGAAAAGATCGGGCGGCGGCAGGTCGGCCAACGACATTTTCGACGCCATCGCGGCTTCGTCGATATCCTCGGCGCGCAGCCGGCCCGCGGCCACGTCAGCCGCCAATGCGCGTGCGGCCTGGGCAATGTCCTGGCGTCCGCCATAGCTGGCGGCGATCACCAGGTGCAAGCGGGCATTGCCAGCGGTTTGCGCTTCCGCAGCGGCCATGCGTTCACGGATGCCATCGGAGAAGCGCTCGCGTTCGCCGATGAAGCGTATGCGCACGCCGCGCCGGTCCAGTTCCTCGACTTCACGGTCCAGTGCATTGAGGAACAGCTTCATCAGCGCGCCGACCTCGTCCTGCGGGCGTCCCCAGTTTTCGCTGGAGAAGGCGAACAGGGTCAGCGCTTGCACGCCGCGCTCGATGCAGAAATCGATGCAGACATTCACTGCGCGCGCGCCGGCACGGTGGCCGATGATGCGTGGGCGCTTGCGGCGTTCGGCCCAGCGCCCGTTGCCGTCCATGATGACGGCAAGGTGTCGCGGAATCGCGGCGGTGGGGCTGGTTGGCATGGCAGTCATCGGATGTGCGACTGCGTCAGACGGACATGAGTTCCTGCTCTTTTGCCTTCACCACGTCATCGACATCCTTGATGGCCTTGTCGGTGATTTTCTGGATCTCGTCCTG
>Ga0075160_10000160_pt1 | contig 41561 bp, 29 predicted proteins | sample JI91814C2DNA_FD_70969 | JGI IMG/M metagenome (GOLD analysis project Ga0075160, IMG submission 70969) | Wastewater effluent complex algal communities from Wisconsin, to seasonally profile nutrient transformation and Carbon sequestration -... | ecosystem: Engineered > WWTP > Effluent > Algae... | reverse complement strand
GCGAGGAACCGCAGGCGCATGTTGGTGGTCTTGGTCACGCCCGCGGTCGCAAGCATCGCGTCGGTGACGACGTTGGGCGTCCAGGCGAAGCCATTGTTAGTGATGTGCGAAGCGATTCGAATCCAGGGACCCGCGGTGCCGTTGGACGAGATCTCGACAAAGAGGCCGTCGACGCCTTCGGTGTCGATTGAGAGGTTGTTGTAGTAGTCGTAGCAGACGAGGACTTCGCCGCCGGGATTGCCGCCGCCGCCATTGACGAAGTCGAACGTTGGCGAAAGGAGGATCGTGGTGCCGCCGTCGACGTCGGAGGTGGAGGCGGTGCCGGGGTCGGAGTTTTCGGTGACCCAGGCGGCGCCGGAGCCGTCGGAATCGCCCGCGGGTTCATAGGCGTACGAAGGGGCGTTGACAGGGACGCCGCGCTGCCAGAGGCCGTCGGTCGCGGCACCTGTGGTGGGCGCTGTCACGGTCCAGCCGGCGTCGGTCTGGCAGTTGTACTGGACAAACTCGGTGTCGGCATTGGTGATCGTGCAGGGGCAGCCGCACGCGGGGGGCACGACCTTGTAGACCGTGCCGTTGATGCTCACGATGAACATCTCGCCTGCGCCGTCCTCGGCGAAGCCGACGATGCCGGTGATGCCACCGAGTTGGCTGGTCCAGTCCGTGGTCGCGGCGTAGGTCGTTGAGGCCCCGGTTGCTGGGAACGAACGGATCGCGCCCGCGCAGTAGTCGGAGAAGAAGTACAGACCTTGGATGGAGGGAATCGCCGAGCCGCGATAGACCACGCCGCCGGTGATTGAGCAGAAACCGGTGCTTGCTTGTGGGACGCTGATCACTGGCAGCGTGAGCGGCACGGAGTTGCAGGTGCAGCCGGTGAGCCCTGTGCACGCGGTGCCCTCCATGCAGCGCCAGCCGTAGTTTCGCCCGGCGATTGCGGCGGCATTCGTGATGGTGCTGTTGCCGTTGCCCGGAACTGAGAGCACGGGTGCGGGCTGGAAGTCAACTTCCTCTTGCGCGTCCTGACCCACGTCGGCGATCCAGAGGTTGCCGTTGGCGCGGTCGAAGGTGAGGCGCCAGGGATTGCGCATGCCCTTGGCCCAGATTTCATCGAGGGGATTGCCCGCGCCGCGGTGCGGGTTGTTGTCGGGGATGTACGTGCCGTCGCCGTCGGCGGCGGAAGTGTCGTTCACGTCGAGTCGAAGGATCTTGCCAAGGAGTTGGCCATCGTCTTGCGCACGGCCGTTGGGATCGTTGGCCGATCCGCCGTCACCCATGCCGATGTAGAGCATGCCGTCGGGGCCGAACGCGAGGTGTCCGCCGTTGTGGTTGGCGAAGTCCTGCGTGATGGTGCGGAGGATGACGGCCGAACCAGCGTTGGCTGTCGTCGAAGTCGCGAACGGCGCGTTCGCGGTGTACTGGGCGATGACGGTGTTGCCCGAGAGGTTTGTGTAGTTGACGTAGAAGCGGCCGTTGGTGGCGTAGTCGGGGTGGAACGCGAGGCCCAAGAGACCGCGCTCGCCACCCGAGGTGATGATCGTGGAGATATTGAGGAAGGGTGCGGCGGCCGACTGGAGCGTTCCGGTGGACTGATCCAGAATGCGAATCGCTCCGGTCTGTTCGACGATGAAGAGGCGATTGAGATCCCCGGGCGGGCTGGAGGCGTCGAGAGGCTGGGAAAGACCCGAGGCGACGGCTTGGGCACGGATGGTCTGGGCGTGGGCTTGGCCCGCAAAGAGGGCAATGGCGGCGAGAGAGACGGCGGCAGTGCGGAGCAAGAGGCTCATGGATGGAGTCCTTCGAACGTTTCGGAATTCGGGCCAGAGGGGAGACGCCTGAGGGTATGAAAATACGACAAACTCGTCCAGAAGATTCCCGATTCTGAGCCAAATGAGGCCCAAATCCTCGGGATTGGCACACGGGACGGGGGTGGAAACACCGTTCTCGGCGGTGCTACAGCGTCGTGCCGGGAGTCCCTGCCCGTTCGCGGATGCCGTCAAGCACTTCGCGGACCTCGGCGGCCATGCGAGTGTTGGGGAACTCCTCGACGATTCGAGTGCCCAGGTCGGCCGCGTCGGCCCAGCGGCGTTCCTGGACTGCGTGGCGGAACTCGGCACCGAGGGAGTCTCGCGTGCGGGCGATGATCGAACGGGCCGTCTCGCGCAGTGGCTCTGCCTCGACCTCGGTGAGGAACTCATCGAGTTGCTTGAGGGTCGTCATGGCGTCGTCGAGGCGACTCTCCTGGGTCGCGGCTTCAAAGGCGCGGAGGAGTTCATTCTTGTGCGCGGAGCGCGCATGTTCAACACGTTCCTGCAGTCGCTGGGCCTTGGGAGACTCGGGATACAGACGGAGGATGCGCCCGGCGTCGGCGAAGGCGACGTCCCAACGCCTGGCCCCGATGAGTTCGTCGAGTTGCTGGATCTCGACCTGAAGATCGGCATCGCGCGCCGGAGAGCGGACGTCCTCGATGCGGCGTCGATAGGCTTCGGCCTCCTGGAGCAATCCGTGGTCCACGCCGAGGCGTTCGATGAGCGCGATCGCGGCTTCGTATTGCCCTGCGGCAATCTCTTCCTCGATGGCGCGCCGGAGGACGTCCCGCGCAAAATGGCGATCGGTCACGCGGCGTGCGTCTTCGGGCAATGAGAGTTGCTGCACAAGCGCTGAGACCTGGGTGGACAAACTCTCGATGTTCGCGGGCGATTCAGCCGTCGAGTCGCTTGACTGATCGGAGGTGTGGCCACGACGGCTCAAGAGCGCGGCGGTGATCGGCGCCGTCGTGAGCACGATGATCAACCCGAGCAGGCCCATGCCCGGGTGGACCTTGACCGCGAGGAAGGTCGCCGTGCCCGCGGCACCGAGATAGAGGATCACGGCGAGCGCGATCCAGGCTGGCGTGATGGTGGTTGGACGTTGGCTCATGGCGTTGCTCGGGCGTTGGTTCCCACGCTGCGGAATCGTAGGTGGCTTGGCAATCGCTCACGCGGCGCTGCCAACCGTCAGGCGCGTGACGGCGCGCGATGCCACGCGTACGCTGTGCGTGATGAGCGGCGGAGTCGACTCACCTTTCGGCATGGATGTCCCGGACTTCCCTGGCCCACAGCCGGGGGAGTCCAGTGGCTCGATTCTTGAGGGGTTGACGAAAGAGCAGGCTGAGGCCGTGCTCGCGACGGAGGGGCCCGTGCTGATCCTCGCGGCGGCGGGCAGCGGCAAGACGCGAGTGATCACGCGGCGCATCGCGCAACTCCTGAGCATGGGGATTCCCGCGTGGTCGATCCTGGCGCTGACGTTCACGAACAAGTCCGCGGGTGAGATGCGGGAGCGTGTCTCGAAGTTGCTCTTGGGCGAGGACGGCGCGAGCCTCGGCGGCGAGCGGGCACTGCGCGGCTTGACCGCGACGACGTTCCACTCGTTGTGTGCGAGGCTCTTGCGAAGGTACGCAGAGCCCGCGGGGCTGAAGCCCGACTTTACAATCTATGACTCGGGCGATCAGGCCTCCTTGTGCAAGAAGGTAATCGAGCAGTTGGGGCTGGCGACGAGCAACTTCCCGCCGCGGAGCGTGCTGTCGGCGGTGTCGAACGCCAAGAACGCGTTGCAGGACGCGGCGGCGTATGAGGCACGAGCGCACGACTGGTCCACCAAGAACGTTGCGAAGATCTACTCGGCGTACTCCAAAGCGCTGCGAGCGGCGAACGCGGTCGACTTCGACGACCTGCTGATGGTGACGGCGCGCCTACTCGAGCGCGACGAGAGCGTGCGGCGTGAGTTGCAGCAGCGGTGGCAGTACCTGATGATCGACGAGTATCAGGACACGAACTTGGCGCAGTTCAAGATCGCGTCGCTGCTCGCTGGCAAGGGCGCACCCGGGGGCAACGGCCCGAACATTTGCGTCGTCGGCGATCCGGACCAGGCGATCTATGGCTGGCGCGGCGCGGATATCACGAACATCCTTGAGTTCGAAGAGCACTACCCCGGCGCCAAGGTCATCCGCCTGGGCGAGAACTTTCGCAGCACGAAGCACATCCTGGCAGCCGCCGACACACTCATCCAGAAGAACCAACGCCGCAAGCACAAGCCCCTTTTCACGAATCGCGAGGGAGGCGCCACGGTCGAGGCGATCCTTTGCCGAGATGAGCGGCACGAGGCGGGACTTGTGACCGACTGGTTCAAGTCTCTGCACGACGAGGGCGGCGACGAGGGGGATTCCGGATTTCCCTGGCGCGAGATGGCCGTGTTTTATCGCACGAACTCGCTCTCCCGCGTGCTGGAAGAGTCGTTTCGCCAGGCGAACATCCCGTACACGATCGCGCGGGGCACGGCGTTCTACGACCGCGAGGAAGTCAAGAACGCGCTGTCGTATCTCCGCGTCGTGGCAAATGCAGCGGACGATGTGTCGCTCGAGCGGATCGTGAACACGCCGACGCGGGGCATTGGTGACGCGGCGATCACGGTGATCGAGCGTGAAGCCGCCGGGACGGGCGCGCCGATGTTTGCGACGCTGCGGCGCGTGCGAGAACTCGCGGGCATTTCATCGCGTGCGGCGGCTGGCATTGAGAAGTTTGTCACGCTCGTGGACGACTGGACGGGCGGCGGATCGTTCCTTGGCGCGACCGTTCCCGCTTCACTCGCGGATCTCGTTGATCGCGTCGTGCAAGAGTCGGGCCTGCGAACGATGTACCAGAATCAGGCTCGCGCGAGCGGGAACGAGGCGGACCTCGAACGCGTGGACAACCTCGACGAACTCGTGTCGTCGGCTCGCGAGTTCGAGCAGGAGTATGACCCCGAGGGTGACCCGGCGATGGAGCCGACGAGAGCCGCGGATGGTTCGGATCGGCCCGCGCCGCCGGCACTCCTCGCGCTCCTGCGTGGATTTCTTGAGAGCGTTTCGCTCGTCGCGGATGCGGACAGCGTGGACCCTGCGCAAGGCAGCGTGACGCTCATGACGCTGCACGCGGCGAAGGGTCTCGAGTTCAAGGCCGCCGCAATCGTCGGCCTCGAGGAAGGCACGCTCCCCCACTCCCGCGCATTGGGCGGCGACGCGGATCAGATGGAGGAAGAGCGGCGTCTGTGCTTCGTGGGCATCACGCGGGCCATGCGGCGGCTCATGCTCACGTGCGCGAAGTACCGAACGATCCGCGGGTTGCCCGAGCGGACGATCCCGAGCCGATTCCTGAGCGAGTTGCCCAAGGAGCACGTGAAGTTCTCTGATCAGGGCGGGGCGCTGGACGACCTGCGTGGCACGTCGTGGGACCAGGACTCAGACGATCTTGACGATGACTCGCCGAGGTACGTGCCCGACGATGGGCCGGGCGTGCCCAAGGGTGGCGTGTCGCCGCCGTCGATTGGCACTAAGATCGCGAAAGCACTTCCGCCGGGATGCATAGTGCGCCACCCGCAGTTTGGCGAGGGGACGATCGTGTCCGTGACGGGCGGCATGAACGCCCGAGCGGTGATCCGCTTCAAGGGCGCGGGCGAGAAGACGATGGTCTTGGAGTATGCAAGGCTGACGCGGGTGCGTTAGCAGCCGGCTTCAAACTTTGCGAGGAACGTCAGCAGGTCCTCGATGGTGACGGCGCCGTCGACAAGTCCCAGACCTGACCCATCGTCGTAGTCGGCATTGAGGTTGCCCGATTCGAACGCCGTGAGAAAGCCGAGCAGGTCGTTGATCTCGACGCCGCAGTTGCCGTCGAAGTCGGCGAGGCACACGGGGAGGCCTTCAAAGCCATCGTCCACCCCGTTGTTGTTGCAATCACGCTTGACGGATGGTTCGATGACAAGCACCCGGCTGCCGGTATAGGTGCAGGCATAGATCTCGCCGTTGCCACCGAGGGTGAAGCAGGAAAAATTGTTGATGCTGGTCGGGTTCATCTGCAAGCGACGATTGATGAGCCCGAACCGATTGCCATTGCTCTCTCGCATCGTGCCGATCCACGTCTGGCTGTTGTCGGCAAAGAAATACGTGCCACGGAACTGGGGCATGGCATTGCCGCGATAGACGACGCCGCCGATGATCGCAAAGCCTGTGAATAGAGCACTTCCGGTGTGGGGATAGTCGAGAATGGGGTCAACCGAAACAAGAGCGTCACACGTGGCTTGGGTGGTTGCACAACGATTGCCCTCGATGATGGGCCAGCCGAAGTTCTGCGCTGGCGTTGCGGGGCGGAGGAGGCTGACCTCTTCCCACATGCCGCCTCCGACGTCGGCGATCCACGTCGTCCCAGTCTCGGGGTCAATGGTGGCACGATATGGATTGCGCAGGCCGATCGCCCAGATTTCTGGCAACGCGTTCGCGACGCCCACATACGGATTGTCTGCCGGGACTGTGTAGTTGTTGTTGTCGTCGGCTGGAAACGCATCGTCGTCGGCATTGCCTGGGATGTTGTCCGGTCCGTCTACGTCGATGCGGAAAACCTTGCCGCCCCAGGTGTTGAGTTGCTGGGGATTGCCGGACTGGTCGCCGCTCGTCACGTAGAGATAGCCGTCTGGCCCGAAGTGGAGCATGCCTCCGGTGTGCTGGCCGCCCGCGGTGTAGCGTGAAAAGACCTTCGTGATCGAGGCGGGATCAGCAACGTTGGGATCCGTCGCAGATACGCGGCCGCGGTACACCGTGACCTGTGCACCTGTGCCCTGCTTGCTCGCGTAGAAATAGCCGTTCTCTTCCCATCGCGGATCAAAGACCAAGTTGAGAAGCCCATTGACGCTGGCACCATCTGGAAGCGTGACGAAGGGGGTGGGCAGGAAAGTGTTGGTGCTCAGGTCGAGCACAAGGATGACGCCTGTCATCCGCCCAACGAAAAGTCGGCTGGCATCCCCCGGCGCGCTAGCGACCACCGTGAGCGACCCGGGGCCCGTCGCAATCTGGCGGAGGCGGATGCCGGTGCCCTGCGCTTGTGCCAGCGAGGTGAGGGCCAAAGAGAGACCGATCGCGCCACACAGGTTCGTGTTCATGGCGGGTCTATACCACGACCTGAGCCCATCAGTTGCAAGTTAGTGCCGAGGAACTACTCACGCCGGCCGAATACCCCTGTGCAGGGCCTGGATCCGCTCCGCCTCCTGCCTCTTCACGGTCTCCAGGAGGAGGCCATCCATGCGAAATGACGCCGCATCGCGGGTGACGCCCGCGCAATGCTCGGCCATGCAACGATACAGCAACTTGAAGGCGTCGCGTGGCTGGTGCATCTGGTCGAGGGCCTCGACGATCTCCTGCTTGGTGACGTCTTCGACGAAGAGATCTCGAATCGAGAGAGGCGGCGCGCTCGCAGGACGACACGCCTCTAGGCGGGCCTGGCACAGGTCGTACAGGGATGAGCCAGTCCATGAGAGTCGCTCGACGAGGTTCTGCTTGTCGAGGCGGGCCTCCTGGAAGAACGCACTGCTTTCCTTGAAGAGGATGTGGCGGAGTTCGATGGGGAGGAGCAACTTCACGCCGAGTCCATCGTGCTGGAGGAACTTGTTGTTGAGGAGGGGCCAGACGATCGCGCGCATGCGCTCCGGGTCGCCCTTGATGAGCGTTGGCTCGTCCACGCGATCGACGACGATGATGACGCCCGCGTGGCCGAGGACGCGCAGGACTTTGAGCAGGCGATCGAGGAGTGTATAACGGGCCTCATCGGAGTCCGTCGTCGGAAGCAGGCCCGCGACGCGACGGCTCGCATCGAGGCGGCGGATGGAACGCGCAAACGACACGTCGCCTCTTGCGACGACACGGACCTGCTTGCGGACACGGCGTGCCACCGCCAGGTTCACGAGGCGATCGATCGCGAGCCGCTTGATCATGTACAAGGCCCACACGCCCGCGAGCGCGCCGATGAGCCACCAGATGCGTTCGTCCTTGTACTCGCCTTGCGCGAAGTAGTGCTCGTACACCGCGGCGGCCGCGATCAGGAGGGGCGCGAGGATCGAGAGGAAATCACTGACAAATCCTGAGACGGGGTTGCGCAGACGCAGGCGTGCCTGCAGTTTCCGCGTGCGAGCGGTGGCGTCCTCGGGACGGTCGTAGATCGCCTGCAGGAGGAGCAGGTCGCGACGCATCGGCTTGTCCAGGCGTGCGACGGTCGCCTTCACCGGCGCGCCGGGCGTGAGCACGGGGAGCGGATCGGTCCCTTGCTCGAGGAACGCGTCGACAAGGCGCGGCACGATCTGCGAGAGAACAGCATCGAGATGATCCACGAGGCGGAACTTGTTGAGGGCGTCGCCAGCGGTGCCGCCGACGCGGTCGTGGAAGCGGTCGAGAAGACTATTGAGATCGTCGTAGGCAAAGAAGAGGAGGCGGCCGCCGGGATTGGAGTGGTTGTGGGCCGCAATCGCCTCGGCGATCTGGATGCGGATGGCGGTCTTGCCCGTGCCTTTCTCACCGAAGACGACGGAGGCCGACGGATGGGCCAGGTCCCCCACGATCTTCTCGAACTCGCTGTGGCGGAGGGCGGGGTTGCCACTGGCGCGCATGCGATCAAAGACCGCGTCGAGGCGGGCTTCTTCGCCGCGGAACGGGTTCTCCGTGAGGGCGTAGTGGTTGAGGAAGTCGGTGAGGTTCATGGGACAACAGGACAGCGGGCCAGGAGGCCCAGAGACTCGGCAGGAGGATGCGACGCTTGCTCTGAATCGGTCGAAGGCCGGGGAAGACGCTACAAACCCTTCGATGGCAGCAGGGCCTAGTGATCGACGCGCTTGCCCAAGCCCGGGGCGATGAGGCTGAACGCCCTCTCAAGGGTCTTTTTGTCCTTCGCCTCGAGGTTGAGGCGCAGGAGGGGCTCGGTGTTGCTCTTGCGGACGTTGCACCACCAGCCCCCGCGCTCGCCGGCCTTGGCGAAGCAGTCGATGGTCACGCCGTCCATCTCGTCGACCGTGCCGTCGAACTCCGAGCCGGGGCCGAAGTTGGCCTTGAGGGCGTTGAGCGCGGCGTCCTTGTCCTCGATCTGGAAGTTGATCTCGCCGGACTGGCTGTAGCGGGCGATCGGCTTGATGAGTTCGCTCATTGACTTCTTCGTGTGCGAGAGCATCGTGAGGACGACGCACATCGCGATCGCGCCGCTGTCGGCGTTGAAGTTGCCCTGGAAGTAGAAGTGGCCTGAGAGTTCCCCGCCGAAGATCGCCTTGTGCTCGGCCATCGCGGCCTTGAGGAAGACGTGCCCGACACGGCTGCGGATGGGCACGCCGCCCATCTTGCTCACATCCTCGGCCACGGCCTTGGTTGAACGCAGGTCATAGACGACGGGCGCGCCCGGATTCTTCGCGAGGAAGTGCTTGGCGAGAAGTGCAGTGAGGTGATCGCAGCCGACGGCGTTGCCCTTCTCGTCGATGACCATGCAGCGGTCGGCGTCGCCGTCGTAGCAGAAACCGATGTCGGCCTTCTCGCGGACGACCGCGTCCTGCACCTGCCGCAGGTTGGCCGCGACGAGCGGGTTGGGTTCATGCGCGAAGACGCCCTTGGTATTATCGAAGTTGACCTCGATGATCTGCAATCCCGGCACTGGCGGGAGGACGCCGGGTTTGCCAGCGGCCCCGAAGATCTTGGGGATCATCGTCCCTGCCATGCCGTTGCTAGCGTCGATGACGACCTTCAACTTCGCGGTGGCGGGCATATCGAGGAAACTGCGGACGTGCTTGGCGTACGCGACCCACAGATCGCGCTGCTCGGGCTTGGCGGGGGCCTTGCTGACGGTCGCGCGGTCGACCATCGCGGCGTGCTTGCGCACGAGTTCGAGGCCCGTGCCCTCGCCGACCGGCTTGGCCAGACGCTTGCTGACCTTGAAGCCGTTGTATTGCGGCGGGTTGTGGCTCGCGGTGACCATCACGCCGCCGGCGCAATCCAGATGGTTGATCGCGAAGTAGATCATGCTCGTGTCGCACAGGCCCAGGTCGATGACGTGGCCCCCGTGGTCGCCGATGCCCTGGATCAGTTGCTTGGCCAAGGTCGGGCTGCTGGTGCGCATGTCGCGGCCGACGACGATGTTCTTCATCATCGGGCTGTTCTCACCCGCGGCCTGCGCGTCCTGGATGAGGAACTTGCTGACGCCGAACCCGATCTGCCACGCCATGACGTCGGTGAGCATGTCGCCATAGGTGCCGCGAACGTCGTACGCCTTGAAGATGCGACCGAGCATGGGAGACTCCGAAGAGAGGCACTCGGCACTGGGCACGAGGCACTGGGGAAAAGAAGAGGGGGCTTGGGCGGGGCGGCGGAGGCCACCATCCACCCCACGACGAGCCATCGCCCGTTCGTGGGACGCAAGGGTAGGAGCGGAAACTACCGAACTTGGCCCGAACACAGACAGCCAAAGGCGTTTTCGTGGCACCAAGGGGGTTTCGGGGCCACGGGGCACGAATTCTGTGCCTTCGGAATCGAAATCCTTGGGCACGGAATGCTCGGCGCAGGGCATGGAATCGAATTCCTTGGGCACGGAATGTCCGGCGCAGGGCATGGAATTCAATTCGGCGGGCAGCGCCGGGCTTTCGATGGGCAGCGAATTCGCTTCGACGGGCAGCGGGAACGATTCGACGCCCGTCGAATCTCTTTCGCCGGGCGTCGGCAGAGTCCCGATGGGCAGCGGCACGACCCCGACAGGCGTCGGCGTTCCTTCGTCTGGCAGATAACTCCAACGAAAAGCCCCGATCCCCTCCACGCATGGTGGGAGGATCGGGGCTGGAGCCGGATGGCTGTTGGGCAAGGCCCTCTGCGGGTGGCTTACGGCTCGTGCGCCAGGCCCCGAAACAGATCGGGGGTGTGGGTGTGTGCTGCCCAACTCACGAACCGATCGTCACGCCGCGGTGTGCCATCCGGCGATTGGTGCTGGTGATCTCCTTGGATCGGCAGGGCTCAGCAGCCACCCTCGAAGCGGGTGAGGAAGTAGAGGAGGTCGTTGATGTCAACGCCGCCGTCGGGGAAGCCGCCGAGGCTGCCGTTGTCAACGTCAACGCACGACGAGCCCGCCTCGAACTTCGAGAGGAAGTAGAGCAGGTCGTTGATGTCGACGCCGCCATCGCTGACGCCCGTGCCGCTGCCGTCGTCGAGATCGGCGGGGCAATCAGGACGATTCTGCCCGAGGTTGGTGTTGGCGAGGGCGAGGTCCGCCGCGTCGATGACGGCGTTGCCGTCCATGTTGCCGCGGGCCCACGTCGCCGGGAGCGTGCCGATGTTGGCCGTGATCGTGGCGATGTCCGCCGCGTCCACGGTGCCGTCGACGTTGGTGTCGCCGACGTTGGTGTTGAGGAAGTCCACGAGCACCATCGTCACGTCGGCCTGATCAACGATCATGTCGCCGTTGATGTCCGCCGAGAGATCAAAGAACGCGGCCTCGACGAGGTTGGACCAGTTCGCGGCCCCGTCGATGACGTTGGCGTTGGTCTTGAACTGGGCGAAGATGTAGTCGAGGTCCTTGCCGTCGATGCGCCCGTCGCTGCCGACCGGAGCGTACCCACGCGTGGTGCCGACCGCACCGGCGATGTCCGCGCCCGACGCGCCCGGGACGTAGTGGCGGATGCCCTGGGCGCCCGCACCGATGATGGTGTTGAAGAAGTTGCAGCCCCAGGCGTTGTCGACGGCGACGAAGCCCTTGAAGCGGTTGAGGGTGCCCGTGCCCGGATCGATCGCGAGGCCGTCCGCGAAGTAGCGAACGTCGGAACGATCAGGCCCGACCACGATGTTGCCGCTGTTGCCAAAGTTGCCGTCGCCGTTGAAGTCGCCCAGGACTTCGATGATGGCGTCGGTGCCCGGAGCGCCAGCGATGGCGCCCGTGCCGTTGGCCGAGACCCAGGCCGGTCCGCCGTTGCGCTCGTCCCACGCGTCAATCATCGCGGGAACGTCGTTGATGTTGCGAAGGCCGTCGGCGTTGAAGTCGCCGGCGACCTTGTTGCGAAGGGGAAGGACCGAGGTGTAGAGGTGCAGCGCGCCCGACTGCTTGCGGAAGGCGGTGCCGCCGACGACGCCGTCGCTGTAGTTGCCGCCGAGGCTGGTCAGGTCGGTGCGGGCGGAACGGCCGATGCCCGCCGCGTTGAAGGCGTTGTACGCCGCGTTGGCCAGCACGTTGGTCGAGGCCGTCACGGTCTGGAGGCTGGGATTGAGCGTGGTGTTGGTGATGAGATCGATCGGGTCGGTCAGGCTGTGGAGGTTGTTGAGGGCGGCCGACAGGATGAACTGGGTCGCGGCGAGCTCGCCGGGCATGCCGACGTTCTCGGGATCGAGCGGGACGCTCGTGAAGTTGGAAATGCTGGCCGTGACGTTGTTGATCCACTTCGCGGCGGCCTGGCTGCGAATCTTGGGAAGGCCCGAGTTGGAACCGCCGTTAGCGACGGACTCGGCCTGCGGATCGCCGCGGGTCACGAGGGCGGCGGGCCCGCCCAGCACGAAGCCGTTCTTGTCGTTGTTGAGGACCTCGGTGATCGAGGGACGGCTGTACTCCGTCGCGCCGACGTAGTCCGTCGCGCCGGGGAAGTTGACGGTGAAGTCGTTCTGTGTCGCGAGGAAGTCCGCGCGGGCGCTGGCCCCGCCGAGCAGCCAACCGCTGTTCACCCCCAGTTCGGCACCAACATAGCCAATCGCGAGGCGGTGGTTGAGAACGGTGTTCTCGACGCGGCTGTTGGAACTCTTGTTCGCGGCGCGGAAGTTCGGCCCGAGGAGGTCATTAGCGGAACTGGAGACGCGGCCCGCGACGTTCTCGCCGACACCGAAGTCGGGGGGAACGCCAAGGGTGTTCTGCCAGCCGTTGCGCGTGCCCGAACCGACGTCGCGGGTGACGAACATGAGGTTCTCGCCCGAGCGGAGGCGACCGGTGGCAAAGCCGTGCTGAAGATCGCTGACCTTGACCTGCTGCATGCCGGTGCCGAAGTTGGTCATGGGGGCGATGGGTGCCCAGAAGAGGGCGGAGTCAAAGAGGGTGCGATCGTTCGCCGCGCCGGGGTTGGAGGGATCGAAGAAGTTGAAGCCCGCGGGGAGCGCGGGGAGCAGGTTCGTACCGTCGGACGTGGTGATGGGAACACCGGCGAGCGTGGTCGCGGTGCGGGTGTTGTTGCCATAGCCAATCTGGCTGGGCTTGAGGAAGACGTTGGCCGTGCCGCTCGTGCGAGCCGCCCAACGGCCGGGCACGTCGAGAATCGCGATGTCGATCTGGTGGCCGCCGCTCGCGCCCGCGCCGGGGATCACGGCGAGCGTGGAGGTGTTGGCGCGGTTGGGGTTGCCGCCTGGGTTGCTCACGGTGTACGCGCCGCCGGGGACGCCGCCCGTGATGTACTGCTGGCGATTGGTGTAGGCGTTGTCGGGGGTGCCTGCGGTGCCCGAGATCTCGGCGCGCCAGCCGGTGGGCTGGGAGCCATCAACGACGTAACCGCCCAAGCCAATGGGGTAGAGGGACGTGGTCGGGGGAAGGGCGGGGTACGGAGCGGTTCCGCTCTCGGCGGCTTCGCCAAGGACGGCAGAGAGATCGAAGTAGTCAGTGGTGCCCGCGTCGGAATCGTTGCTCCAGTACAGAAGTTCGCGGAAGCCGTTGATGGAGCCGACGGAGCGGTAGGTGAAGACCCAGTAGCCGGTCGTGCTTCCCGGGGGCGCGAGGTCCTGGGGAACGGGGCTGCCGAGCGAACCCGCAGTGCCGTCGCCATTGGCATCGATGTAATCGTTGTACGCACCACGCTTGGTGACGTAGTTCAAGAGCAAGGTGGCACCGCTGAGGTTGACCACGTTGCCCTGGGGTTGGGCGGGCACTTGCTGGGCAAGCGCCACGCTCCCGACAGACACGCACGAACCGGCCAGCAACACAAGCATCGCATTCTTCATAACTCGATCTCCCTTTCAGTTCGCTCTCTCACTTGCACACCACACACGATTTGGTCGAGGCACCTGCGCGCACCGATCGCGCTCGAAGTCCCTACTTTGCTTCGCTCACACCGTCAATATGTCGCTCCAACATCGAACTACGGATTCGGATTGATGGACGTGTCGACCCGCGTATCCCCCGTCAGGCTGTACACACGATCGCCCCACTTGCGGAGTTTGACCGTCTCGGTCACGGTCAGGAACTCAACGTGATTGTCAAGGAACGCGTGGTTGGACGCGCCACCCTTGCCATCTTTCTTGCCTTTGTGGGTTCGTCCAACCGCATTCAGCAGCGTCGAGGTTGATCCACCGATCGCGCCCGCCGGGATCTGCTTCTCGTCAACAATTTCGTTGACGTTGGGATAGATGAAGCGGCCGTTGGCATTACCGCCGACTGGTTCCGCGTACGGGTCTGTATCTGACGAGAAACCTTGGAACGGCATGATTGAGCGATGGCTGAGAATCACAGGAGCATCGCCTGACTCACCCGCGCTGTACATCGAGTTCCAGTTATTGCCCTCGAAGAGTTCCGTCACCACTATCGTGGAACTGCCGGTGCTGATCTCTGATTCTTTGACAAATCGGTTGTAGCGTGGCCTGCCGAAGGGTACGAACTTATTGCGTGGAAAGATCGCTGCGTTCCCGGCGTACGCCATGCGTCGCACCTGGAAGTCGGTCGGGGCACTCGCGCCGGGCCCTTGATTGCTGAATGAGTCGCGTTGGCCGGGTTCCCAGTCGGCAGCATTCGGACCGGGATTCGTGCGAGGAGCGCCGCCGCGAGCCGCACTGGGGCAGGAGAACGAGTCTTGCGACGTACTCCCATCGTTGAACAGGAACCAAGACCAGTGCAGGATGTGCTTGCCGCCCGCAGCGCTGGACCCGATCTGGTCGTCCAACGTCCATGTCGGGTCATCGGCGCCGCGTGCGTAGAGGTACGACGCTGGCATCGTCTCCTTGTTGCTGGCGGAGTAGATCGATACGCCCTGCGCCACGCTGCGCGCGTTGACGGCACACTTGATCTGGCGAGCGGACTCACGCGCCTTGCCCAACGAGGGGAGCAGGATACCAATGAGCAATGCGATGATTGCGATGACGACAAGAAGTTCGATGAGCGTGAAACCAAGACGACGTGCTGGCGATCCTGCCATGGGAACCTCCACAAGGTGCACGACCGGCGAATCCACGCCGCGTGCATTGACCTGAACGATCAGGCACGAAGACGATACCTTGGAGGGCTTGAATGCATATCCGAACCGCGCTAAGACTCGCGCTCAACCTTCGCTGCGATCGTGTTCAGATTCCTGAACATAACACTCTGTTCGCATGCACCGAGCGCCGCGTGAAGGCGTCGCGCAATGAGTGCGTGACGAGCGACTTGTGTCACTCCATGTCGGGCAGTGGCGGCTCGATGCGTGGCGTCATACCCGCGGGAAGTGCGCGAAGGAAGAGGCGGCCGTAGCGAGCCGTCAGGACGCGAGAGTCAAGCACAACCACGCGCCCGTGGTCGCTGGCACTCCTGATGAGGCGTCCAAAGCCCTGCTTGAACTTGATGATGGCGCGAGGGAGAGACTCTTCGGCGAACGCATTTCCGCCGCGGGATTCGATGAGTTCCAGGCGTGCCTGTGTCAAGGGCCGGTCGGGCGGATCGAAGGGGAGTTTGGTGATGATCACGTTGCGGAGCGATCGCCCTCGCACGTCCACACCCTGCCAGAACGATGCGGCTCCGAGCAACACAGACCGATCGTTCTCCTTGAAGCGATCGAGGATGAACGAACGAGATCCATCTCGCCCCTGCGCGAGGACAGGCAGACCCTTCGCCGCCAGCGGGCCCGCAAGTTCGGACGCAACGGCATTGAGCGTGCCGAAACTCGTAAACAAGACGAACGCGCCGCCATCCGTCTCGAGGACGTGCTTGAGAATGCACTGGGCGAGTTGCTTGGTGTAGGAGACGCGTTGCTTCCCGAAACCGGTGCTCTGGCCTCCGGCTTGATTGCCTCGCGCCGATGCCGCATCCACGCTGCGATCGATGATGAGTTCGACCTGCTTTGTATAGTCGAACGGGCTGCCGAGTTGCATCGTCGCGGCACCCTCGCAGCCCAGGCGCGCGAGCGCATGCGAGAAACTCGCCTCGGCCGATTCCTTGGTCTCATCGTCGCTCGCAGTCCGTGTCGCGAGCGTCGCGCTGGTGAGCGTCACGCTGTGCGGCTGGCCGAAAAGATGTTCTTTGAGGAGCGGACCGACCTCGATGGGCGCGCACGCAATGGTGACCTTGGGCCCGCCGCGGTGCGCTCCGTCGCTCCCCCCCACCTCGACCCAGTACGCACAGTGCTCGATCGACTGCGTAATGAGGGCCTCAGCATCGGCAGCGATGGATTCGGCCCGGATGGCGTACGCGTTCAACTCGAACTTGTCCTGCTCGTTCTTGACTCCTTCACGCAACGACTTGAGACGCAGCGACAGTTCTCGCATCGCAGGCGTGAGGACGTTGTTGATAGCGCCGGGCTGGCGAAGGCGCAGACTGGTCGGGCCGCCGAAGGAGTTGCCGCCGCCACTTCCGCCTCCGTTTCCGCCGCCACCGAATGGCTCGATCGGGTCAACGGAAAATGGCCCATTGCGACACAAGCCCAGCAACTGCTCAAAGAATGCCCGTGTCGCGCTCGCACACTCTTCGACTAGCACGAGCGCCCGCTCGATGCTCGTGCCGTCGCCGACGAGCAGGGACAACTGCGGCAAATACCCCTTGTTCCCGCGTGGCGAGAAAAGCGTCGAGAGCAAGTGCAGTACGCGGGGCTCGGTCAGCGATCGCCCGAAGTGATCTGCCGCGGCGTCTTCCGCTCCGTGGGCTTCGTCGAGGATCACGTGGTCGTACCGCGGCAAGAAGCCGACATCTTGCGATCGCAGCGCGAGGTCACTGAAGAACAGTGCATGGTTGCAAATGAGGAGGTTGGCACCTTCGAGTTCCGCCCGCGCGTTCTGATAGAAGCAGCGGTCGTACGAAGGACACTTGCGCCCCATGCAGTTCGCCGAGTCCGATTGGACTTTGTCCCACACGCCCATGCGCTCGACCGCCGGCATGGTGGAAAGGGAGCCGTCGGTCGTCGAGTAGGCCCAATCCTCGATCGCATGCAGGCTGCGCCTCGCGGCGGGATCGGAAAACAACCGGTCCTGCCGCGACGAGGCGAGTTTCAGACGACGAATGCTGACGTAGTTGCCGCGCCCCTTGACGAGCACGGGCTTGAGCAAGGGTGAAGTCGGTCGTTGCTCTTCATGCTCCCCCTCCACGCTCGGCTGCGCCACGGGAACATCCAGCCCCAGCGCCTTCATGACCAGCGGAATGTCCTTGGTAACCAGTTGCTCTTGGAGCGAGATCGTGTTCGTCGCGACGAGCACCGTCTCCTTGTGGTAGATCGCTCGCTCAATCGCAGGGACGAGGTACGCGAAACTCTTGCCGACGCCAGTACCGGCTTCGACGAGGAGGTGTGTCTTGGTCGCCATCGCCTTCGCGACGGCCTCGGCCATGCGCTGCTGCTCTGGGCGAGGCTCAAAGTCCGCGCCCAGCGTCTTGGAGAACGCACCACCCGGGCCGAGGATGGAAGCAGCGGTGGACATGTACGAGCGTAGGAAGTCGGGCGCCGCGAACGGCGGCGGTGAGTTCCCGTTTGTCACGCGTTCCGCACGATTCGCTGGCGCTCCGCCGACGTCAGATTCATCTCAGCAAGCCAGCGGCGGGCGTCCTGGGCGTATCCAGCCGTGGGCTCGATCGGGGGACGCTTGAGTTCGACAAGCCGCCTCGCCCATCCTCGATTGAAACGCATCATCGCGAGTTCGCGCACATACTTCGCCGTCATGGATGCGAGGGCGACGGGCAAGTGGGCCTGTTCGGCTTCAACAAGGAACGTGATTCCGGCGCGCCGGCCGGCGCGTTCCCACACGTATTGGCTGCGCGTGTCGGTCTGCTCGATGACGGTGATCGTCGAATCGGGCATCGCTCGCGCGAGCAGATCCGCATACGCCATGCGTCCGCCCTGGCGATCGCACACGATGCCCAGCCGCGTGTCCTCGGGCGCGTTCTTGAGGAGCGACCACGCATGGCGCAGGTGCTCGCACAATGCAGTCGCCGTCGCCTCAGCCTTGGACCCCGTGTCTCGGATGATGCGGTTGAACTCGGGCTCCTCCATCACGCGACAACGCAGCGAGGCCAATCCGACATTCGCTCTCGCAAGTGAGCGAGCAAGCAAGTTCCCCGCGATGCCGACCTGGCCACCCGCGACGGGGAGGGACGTCGGCTCCCCCTGATAGCACTCGTGCGAAGGCCACGCCGCGGTGAGCACGCGGACGAGGTCATCGTCCGTCTCCGGAACGGATGTGTTACCGCCAGCTGACAGGAACGCCAGAACGCCACGCTCCAAGTGAACCAGCGGATGCGTGGTCGAAACGGAGTTCGAGAGTTTCAGTTGCTTGGAATCGGCGATCGCGATGCGCCCCTTCGCGTCCGGCTTGCCACCCCGCCCCGGTTCGCGGCAGACGCCATCGTCGAGCAACTTCCAGAGATTGGGCGTGCCCAGTGAGGGATCGGCGTCGCCCACGCGCAGGATCGCACACGCGACGGTGAGGGGTCCCAGCGTCGGTCCATATCCGGCCTCGTCGATCCCTGCGAGCAGGAGGGGCATGGGCTGAGTGTACAGGGTTTGGAGATTGCCGCACAGCCCGAAAGCGGCACCCCCACGTGCGCCTGTCAATCTACTGGCCAACGAAAAAGGCACGGGCCGAAGCCTGTGCCTTTCGAAAGAGAAGTGCGGCTGAGAGGACTTGAACCTCCACGGGGTTGCCCCCACTAGAACCTGAATCTAGCGCGTCTGCCAATTCCGCCACAACCGCAGGTGTGGAGGGGAGGATAGGTGCCAAGGTCGGAAGGGGCAAGGGGGCACAATCGCCGCAGGCCCGCCGCCCTTCAGCCGCACGAATCCGTCAGACTTGCCCACGACTTACGACGCGATCCACCTGCCGCAGCAGCGGCGCGTCAGGCGTCCCACTCAGGTGCATCCACAGCATCGCGAGAGCCGATCGGGCCGACCAATCGCGGATGCTGTTGCGATCGCCCGGGAAAGCAAAACGGCGAACCTCGACGGCGGGCTCTTTCGTGGTCGTCTTGGTCGCGATCGAGATGAACACCGTGCCGACGGGCTTGTCGGCCGAGCCGCCGCTCGGGCCTGCGATCCCCGTGATCGCGAGGGCATACGTCGATCCAGACTTCAACACCGCGCTGGTCGCAAGGGCGTGCGCTGTCTGGAAACTGACCGCACCCGGGCCACCAACGTCAAAGAGGGACGGCGCGGCACCAAGGTCGCGGACCTTGGCTTCGTTCGAGTAGGGAATCCACCCCGCCTTGAAAACAGTGGAGGAACCCGAGACATCCGTGACGAGCCCCGAAAGCCGCCCACCCGTGCACGACTCCACCAGCGCAAGCGTGTGCCCGCGTTGACGCAACGTGTGCACCACCACCGACGCGAGCGTATCGCTCCCCCTTGCGAAGACGTGCGTCCCGACCTTCTCGCGGATCGCGCGTTCGTCCTTGGAGAGCAGCGCATCCGCATCTTCGGTAGAAAGCGGCCCTTCGTATCGTAACCGAATCGACACGACGCCCCCACTCGCGGTGGTTCCGACCAGAGGCACCCGATCCCGTGCCATCATCGGGCCCAGCCGCGTCGCGATGTCACTCTCGCCCAGCCCAATGGTGTGCAATGCCAGCGTGCGTACACACCGTTCCGCGAGCGGGCGCAACCGCGGCAGCACCTGCGCCTCATACATCGGCCGCATTTCCGAAGGCGGCCCGGGGAGGCAGAAGACCTCGCACTCCCGCTCCGGCCCCTTTGCACCTTTCACCTTGGCGCGGATGATGCCATGGATCCCGGGAGCCGTGCCGTGGAGATTGGGCAGGATCGAAGCCCGGCTCGGCCGCTTCGCCTGCACCGCATTGATCGCGGGCATCGCTCGATTCCGCGCGATGTAGAACGCCTCAACTTGCGCGAGCGTGATCGGATCGTCCACGAGCGTGTCATTCATCGCAGAAGCAAGCGCCTCACGCGTGAGGTCGTCGAGCGTCGGGCCGAGCCCGCCCGAACAGATGATCAAGTCAACTCGTGCCGCCAGACGCGTGAACGCATCGGCCTGAGCCGCCGCAATGTCGGGCACCGTGACGTGTTCCGCCACGATGACACCGACTTCACCAAGGCGCGCCGACAGCCACTGACTGTTCGTGTCCAGCGTCTGGCCAAGCGTCAGTTCATCGCCCACGGACACAATCGCGGCTGTCTGGTGCGGGAACGGCATGGCGGAAGCGTATCAGTCCTTGTCGTCGTAGAGCGGCACGGGCTTGCCAACCTGATGGACCGCGATCGCGTTGGTCGCGCGGGCCTTGCCAAGCGGGCGCCCGGCGAGCATCACGATCCAGTCGTTGTCCCGCACGAGGGCAAGCGTCCTGGCCATCTCGACCACCATCGAGTTCCAGCCATGGAGCGCCCGGTCCTTTGGTGGCGGGCTGCACACGGGGATCACGCCGCAGTAGAGAGCCATGCGCCGAGCAACCCGCGCATCGGTCGAGAACGCGAGAATGGGAACGCTGAAGTTGTTCTGAGAGAGATACCGGGCAGTGCCGCCACCCTCGCTCCAGCATGCGATGAGTGGCGCTTTGAGGTCGCGAGAAATATGCCACGCTCCGTGCGCGAGAGCCGCCGTCTGGAGATGCTCGGGCGAGTACGTCGTCGGCGGCGTGGAAGCGTTGTTGATCTCGGCGAAACGCTGCTCCGCCACGGCGACGATGCGCGACATCGTCTCAACGACCAGCGCCGGGTGCTTGCCGGTCGCGGTCTCGGCCGAAAGCATCACCGCGTCGGCTCCGTCAAAGACCGCATTCGCCACGTCGCTCGCTTCAGCCCGCGTCGGCGACGTGTTGTCGATCATCGTCTCCAGCATCTGCGTTGCGACGATGCAAGGCTTTCCCTGCTTGGCGGCGGCGGCGACGATGCGCTTCTGCGCCACCGGCACCTGCGCGATGTCCATCTCAACACCAAGATCCCCTCTCGCGACCATGATCGCGTCCGAGGCCTCAACGATCGCCTCGAGGTTCGTGAGTGCCTGGGGCTTCTCGATCTTCGACACGATCGGGATCCACGACCCGCCGACGGAGCGATCCCCCTTCGCAGCGTACATCGAGATCATCTTGTTGCGCAAGAGCAGGACTTCCTCGGCCCGCCGCACGAACGACAGCGCAAGATAGTCAAAGTCGTTCGCGACCGCGTAATCCACGCACTCCCAGTCACGATCCGTGATCGCCGGGGCGGAGATATCGCTCTGGGGAAGATTAATCCCCTTGCCGCTGGTGATTGGTCCACCCACGATCACACGGCAACGCAGTTCGCCCAGTTCGCTGTTCGACTCGACCGCCAGCATGCGGATCGCGCCGTCATTGATCAGAACGCGCTGCCCCTGCTTCACTTCGCCGATCAAAGCCTCGTACGTCACGGGCAGCACCGGCTCGCGCGTGCCCGCCGGAGCGTTCACGACTTCGCGGTAGAACGCTTCCTTGATGCCTCGCTTGAAAACGACGTCCTGTCCGCAGACGGCTTCGATCGTGCCACCGCCAGAGCGCGACGCGGAGCCGACGCCCTCGGGAATCTTGCCCACGCGGATCTTGGGACCTTGCAGGTCGCCAAGCACCGCGATCGACCTGTTCAGTTCCTGCGAGACCGCACGCACGACGGCGAGCCGCTTTGAGTGAGCCGCGAAGTCCCCATGCGAGAAGTTGAATCGGAAGACCGACACGCCCGCGAGGATGAGCCGACGCACAGCGTCCGGCGACTCGCTCGCCGGGCCGATCGTCGCGACGATCTTCGTGAGCGTGCGCGGCGTCGGAGCATCGCCCGACCCCGCGTTGTTCTGCAATGCTGCGGGCATGGGTGCCTCCGAGCGAGCGTTGTTGGATTGGCCGATGTTTGGACGCGTCACGCTGGTGTTCATGGTGGATTGCCTCGGGTCGAGTTATCGACCTGATGTCGCCGACGCTTGCACCCGGGCCGACGATTCCATCGCGATGATGCGTTTGTAGGTCTCCCTGTAGTAGGTCGTGTATCTGATAACACACGTGGACTGGAAAGAGCGGTTCCGCCAGTGCTCACGTACCCGGCGTGCGGTCTTCGGGCCAAAGTCCACTTCCTGCCCGTCGGGGCTGACGCGAGAGGGATCCTTTGCGTCGGGCAAGGGAGACTTGGGCCAGGAGTAAAACAACGCCTCCATCTCATCGAGCGTGGCTTTGGGAAACGATGCATTCGCCCGCGCACGATTGAGCGAGGCCCAGGCCATCCTCGCTTCATCCGACACATCGATCGCGAACGCGCCCATCATCGGATTGATCGCGTCACGCCACCCCACCGCGCTCACCTTGCTCGCAATCGCGAATGGGTCCACCTGATCGATCATGTGCTTCGCCATCTCGGGCGCGTACATCGAGCGGCGCACGGGCAGGCGGCGAAGTTCGTACTGCGTCGGCCCCAACTTCTCACCCGATTCGCCTACCGGATTGCTCGCACTCTTCGGATTCCGCTTCGACGGAAACTGCCACAGTGCCTGCCCTTCCTCGGTCAGGCAGAACTCGATGAACCGCTTCGCAAGTTCCGGCTCAACGCCTCCTCGCAAGATCGACGCCGGATCCGAGTCGATATACACCGACCCCGCAGGATCCACGAATCCGACACGACTCTCCGACGGGTCCTGCCCGGGCAGCAAAATCGCTTGTGCCTGGCTTCGGCCATAGAAATCGATCGAAAGCCCCGCCGCCGCTTCGCCATGGCTGACATCCAAAGGCGGCTTCGGTGCTGAACTCGTGAAGTACCGCGTGTTGCACGACATCTCGCGCAGCACACGCCAGCCACGATCCCACGCCTTCTGGATCGATGGACCATGCGCATCCCACAGAGCCTCTTCCCAGATCGGAATCGCCGCGATCTCCGCAGCGGACTTTCCGTCGGCTCGCGCCTTCTTGATCCCGTCCTTCTCAGCCTTGTATGCAGCGGCCAGTTCCGCGTCCCATCCTTCCTCACGTGCCACATTCCAAATGTGGTAGTTGAGGATCGAGTCAAGCGTCGTCGCGATCGAGCCCGATTGCCGCGGATCCGCGAGCGCGACGTTCCCCTGCAACTTCGGGTTTCCCAGGTCCTCAAAGGACGTCGGCGCGGAAAGACCCAGGCGCGCATACAGGTCCTTATTATAAACAATGCCGAAACTGCTGAGGCAGGTGCCGATCCAGAACTGATCGGGGTCCGCGAGCGCCTGCGCGCCACACTTGTTGTCACCGAACCACGTATCGAACTGTTCCTTGCCAAAACCAGCGGGCGTCGAGATTGGGATCATGCGTGACGATTTGTCCTTGGGATCAACGACCGGGATCCCCGTCTTCAAACGGCCATGCTCATAGGTACCGCCACCGATCATCAGCGAATACGGAATGACCCCCGGCTCCTTGGCGACTGGATTCTTCGGGTCGGAGAAATCAAACTTCTCGCTCGCCACCGCCGCCTCGTACTGCGCCACGAGTTGCTTGTAGATCTCGCTCGTGCCCCCAGGACTGCGCCAGTCCACACGCACCGTCTCGCCATAAATCCGTTTGTGCCACGCCTCGAATCCACGACCCAACTCGGAACGAATCTGCTCCGTATGAGGAGTGATGATGACGACCGCCCGAGCGCTCCGATCTCGAGTCTCGGCGGACGGCCTCAGCAAGAACGGCACGCCCAGGATCAGGGCGATCGCCGCAAACAGGATGACGTGGAGTGCGCGCATAACGCAGTGTAGAGGGTGACTCGGCGGGTGCAAAGCCGTCCAGACTTCGGAGGTACGATCGCTCATGAGCAACGGGACCGGAAAAGTCGCAATTGTCACGGGTGCGGGCGCGGGCATCGGCCTGGCGACAGCAAAGATGTTGTCCGCCGCAGGATGGAAAGTCGTCCTCGTCGGGCGAACACGATCGAAGTTGGACGCCGCGGGCAAAGACCTTCAAGGCGAGTGGATCGCGATGGATGGCGACGTCGCGGACCCGTCTTTCGTCGCTCGCGCCGTGAGCGGCACCGTCGAGAAGTTCGGCGGTATCGACGCGCTCATCAACGCCGCCGGGGTTGCCGCCCTCGCGACCATCCCTGCCCACACGCCCGAGATGGTCCAGGCGTGCTTTGGCGCAAACTCAATCGGCCCTGCCAACTTCATGGCCTCTGTGTGGCCCCACCTCATCAAGCGTGGCGGCGGGCGCATTGTGAACGTCTCCAGCATGGCCTCAATCGACCCGTTCAACGGCTTCTTCGCCTACGCCGCCTCAAAGTCCGCCATGAACATGCTGACGAAGGTCGGCGACAAGGAAGGAAAGAGGCAGGGCATTCGCTGCTTCTGCATCGCGCCCGGCTCCGTCGAAACAGGCATGCTCCGCTCGATGTTCTCAACCTCGCAAGTGCCAACAAACGCAGCGCTACCGCCCGAAGACGTCGCAATGACCATCGTTGAGTGCGTATCGGGCCAGCGCGATGCACAGGCCGGCGAGCCGATCATCGTCAAGAAATGACAGCAGGCGTGACGACAATCAACCGCGCGAGCATCACACGCGACGAGGCGTGCGCGTGTATCCAGGTCGTGCCACAACGCTTGGCTGTGGAATGTCAACACGATTCACCCGCGTGGCCTTCCAACCCTTGTCGGTCTTCACCGCGTCGTACTTCACCGTCGAGCCGTCGAGCAGCACTCTGAACCCGTCACCTTCGATCACGCTGTAGTGAGTAAAGATGTCCTGACCTTCGGGCCCGACGATGAAGCCGAACCCCTTGCGTTGGTCAAACCACTTGACAACGCCGTCGATTCCTTCGAGCCGAACTTCGGATTCACTCATCGGAACGCTCCAGACCGCACCGATCGACGGCTCGCTGCGTGCCCCCACGCCGTGCGCCCGCTCGTACGCTTGCCCAGATTACCAAATCAACACCAATCCCGTCAATCTCCAATGAAAATATGTCAAAAGTGACGCAAGCCATTGCAGGGCAATGGCTTGCGTCCGGTTCATGTTGTGGACAGTTCGCAGCGAAGCGAAAAATCTTGCGAATCAGCGGCTGCCGGCAGGCGCTGGAGCCTGTTGCGGGGCCCCGCCGGTCTCATCGCGAATGACCGCCTTGCGGCTGAGTTTGATGCGTCCCTGATCGTCAACGAGGATGACCTTCACCTTGATCATGTCACCCAACTTCACGACTTCGTTGACGCTCTTAACGTAGCCGTCCGCGAGTTCGCTGATGTGGCACATGCCGTCGGTGCCCGGCGCAAGTTCGATGAAGGCACCGAAGTCCTTCATGCTCACAACCTTGCCGGTGTACACAGCGCCGACCTTGACCTCTTCGCACAGGGCTTCGATCTCGGCGCGAGCGCCCTCGATCGACGGACCGTTGCTGCCCGCCAACTGCACCGTGCCGTCGTCGTCGACGTCGATCGTGATCGCCCACTTGTCCTGGAGAGCGCGGATCATCTTGCCGCCCGGCCCGATCAACTTGCCGATCTTCTCGGGATCGATCTTGATCGTCACGAGGCGAGGCGCGTAAGGCGAGATCTCCGCGCGAGGCCTGGCGATCGTCTTCTCCATCGTGTCGATGATCTCGAGTCGGCCCTTCCTGGCCTGCTCAAAGATGCGCTCGATCTGCGAGATGCTCAGCCCGCGGGTCTTGAGGTCCAACTGGACGCCCGTGATGCCTTCGCGCGTGCCCGAGACCTTGAAATCCATGTCACCGAAGAAGTCCTCTTCGCCGATGATGTCGGTCACGAAGAGTTCGTTCTGATCGTTGTCGTCGGCGAAGCGGCCGACCGAGATGCCAGCGACCGTCGCACGAATGGGAACACCCGCGTCCATCAAAGCAAGGCACCCGCCGCACACCGACGCCATCGACGACGACCCGTTGGACTCGGTGATGTCGCTGACGACGCGAATGGTGTAGGGGAACTCGTCGGGGCTGGGCAGAACCGCGAGCAATGAACGCTCGGCGAGTGCGCCATGTCCGATCTCGCGGCGTCCGGGAGCCGACAGACGCTTCACTTCGCCCGTCGAGAAGGGCGGGAAGTTGTAGTGGAGCGTGAACTTCTTGCTGTACTCGGGGAGCAGGCCATCGATGATCTGCTCGTCCTTGCCCGTGCCGAGCGTGACGGTGCAGAGGCTCTGCGTCTCGCCGCGCTGGAAGAATGCCGACCCGTGCGTGCGCGGGAAGACCGAAACGGCACCCTTGATCTCGCGGATCTGCGTCGGAGCGCGGCCGTCGGCTCGCGCCTTCTCTTGCACGATCAGGCGACGCGTGATCTTCTCTTCGAGACGCTTGAACGCCTCCTTCGCCATCGTGCGGTTCTTGAGCGATGTGGAATACTCGCCGTAGGTTCCGCCCGTCTTGAGGGCGAAGTGGTTATCGAGCATCGCCGAACGCAGCGCATCGACCGCCTCGTTACGGGCCTTCTTGCCCGGGATGCGACGAGCCGCGGTCATGTCCTTCTCTACAAGGCTCTTGACCTGGTTGGTGATCTCGGGCGTGGGCAGGTGCAGCGTGCCCGTGACCTTGGGCTTGCCGACCTTCGCGGTCAGATCATTGATCAAACCGAGAATTTCGCCAATCTGACCCTGGCCGAAGGAGATCGCCGCGACCATGTCCTTCTCAGAGATCTCCGCAGCGCCAACCTCGATCATGTTCAGGCCGTCGGAGTGGCCCGAAAGGACCAGATCCATATCGCTGAACTCGAGTTGCGAGACGGTCGGATTCACGACCATCTGCGGACCATTGTCCGTGTGGATGCGGCAGACGCGCACCGTCGCGAGCGGTCCCTCGAACGGAATGTCCGAAATCGCAAGGCAGGCAGCAGCCGCCGTGCCCGCGAGCACGTCCGCATCATTCTCGCCATCGTGGCTCATGACGAAGACCTGGATCAGGACTTCGTCAAGGAACCCGTCCGGAAAGAGCGGGCGAATCGGGCGATCGATCATGCGCATCGTGAGAATTTCCTTCTCCGATGGCGGGCCTTCACGCTTCTTGAAGCCGCCCGGGAACTTGCCCGCGGCCTGCAACTTCTCGCGGTAATCGACCGTCAAGGGGAAAAAGTCGATGCCGTCGCGCGGGTTCGCGCGGACGACCGTCGCAAGGACCTGCGTTTCGCCGAACGTCGCGAGGATCGCGGCGCCGGCCTGGCGAGCGACGACGCCCGTCTCAAACGTGAGCGTGCGCCCGCCGATCTCTTTCGAGACGCGGGTATAGCCGGGCATTCCCTGATACGGGGAAGGTGTGGACGATTGGGACATATTGGAACTCCTGCTGAATGGTGTGGCGAACGTCGCGCCCCACCTCGCGCCTCACGGGTGCACCAAATGCACTCACCGATGGCGCTGAACTGGGAAACTCCGCTCGACCGGCTCGCCAAGGGGCAGAAGGCAAACAGCAGTTCTTTCTCGCCCGACATCGACCGCTCAACGGAACACGGTTCGTGCCTGCGACTGAACTGTTCATTGCCCACTGCCGCTTGACCGGCAGAACGGTCGGAAATGCCAACGGTGGCATCCCCGAAAGAAAACGGCCCGCCGACGGTTGAGTCAGCGGGCCGGGATAGACATTTACTTGCGGAGGCCCAACTTCGTGATGAGCGCCTGATACGCCTTCGGATCGTTGCTCGCGAGGTACTTGAGCAACCGGTTGCGTCGCCCGACCATGTTCACCAAGCCGCGACGGCTGTGGTTGTCCTTGAGGTGCCCGCCCAAGTGTTCGGACACGGCCTTGATCCGAGCGGTCAACATCGCGACCTGGACCTGGGGCGAGCCCGTGTCCTTCGCGTGAACGCGGTTCTCGGTGACAACCTTCTTACGACTCTCAAGAGCAATAGCCATTTGTTCGGACCCACCGTGGATTGTTTCTAACTCGGTAAACCAACTCTTCACTAGAGCCCCAAGGATAGGCCCCAAGGGGGGTGGGGATCAACCCGCCCCCCTCCTACCCATTGCCGCCTCGACACCCCCAATCCTATTCGACAGGGGCATTCCCCGGGGGGACGAACGGAAAACCCCCCACTATCCTCCGTCCATGCCCCTGCCAGCCCTCGCCGTGTCCCGCCGCGTCCAGTCCCTGAAACCCTCGGTGACCGTGGCGTTTACGAATCGAGCCAAGGACATGCAGCGGGCGGGGCAAGACGTCCTCTCCTTTGCCGCGGGCGAGCCCGATTTCGACACGCCGCCACAGATCAAGGAGTCGGCAATCGCGGCCCTCCGCGCCGGGCAGACCAAGTACATGCCAACGCTGGGCGACCCCGAAACGCGAAGCGTGATCGCAAGGAAAATCCGCGAAGAAAACAAGATCGCAGGTTGCACACCCGAGCACATCGCGATCGGCTCGGGCGGCAAGCACTCTCTCTTCGTCGCCTGCCACGTGCTGCTCGACGATCCTTGGACCGCGAGCGGTGCGAATGGCTCCGCCCCCATCCCCACCGACCAGCGGCCAGAGGTTCTTCTCCCCGTTCCAAGTTGGGTCAGTTACGCCCCAATCGCCGAACTCGCAGGCGGCAAGATCGTCGAACTCCAAACCGGCCCCGACAACGACTTCAAGATCACGCCTGATCAACTGCGCAAGGCAATCACGCCTCGATCGCGTCTGCTCATTCTCAACTCCCCCAGCAATCCGTGTGGCACGATGTACTCGCCCGACGAGTTGAAGGCGCTCGCCAAGGTCGTCGCCGATGCCGCGCGAACCATCGCGCCAGGCCTCGTCATCCTTTCCGATGAGATCTACGAGAAGATCACGTTCGGCGGCCTCCCCCACTTCTCCATCGGCGCCGATCCCGAAATCGCCGATCGCGTCATCACGCTCAATGGCCTCTCAAAGGCCTACGCCATGACCGGCTGGCGTGTGGGGTACACCGCCGCGAGCGGCGAGTTTGGACTCAAGTTCACCAAAGCGATGGCCGTCCTGCAGGGACAGATGAGCACGAACATCACTTCGTTCGTCTATCCCGCCATTCGCACGGCCCTCACAGAGTGCGCCGCCGACGTCGAGAGAATGCGACTCGCCTTCGCGAAGCGAGCCGAAGTCATCAACGCCCGACTCTCACGTGTCCCCGGCGTGCGAAATGTGCGAGCGACCGGCGCGTTCTATGCCTTTCCCGATGTCTCCTCACACTTTGGCAAGACCAGCAAGGGTGGCAAGAAAATCAACTCCGCTCTGGAGTTCAGCGAGGCTCTGCTCGTCGAGAACCTCGTCGCGTTCGTTCCCGGAGAGGACTTTGGCGGCTGCGGCAAAAACCACGTCCGCATCAGTTTCGCCTGCAGCGAAGAGCAGATCAACAAAGGCATGGATCGCTTTGGCGAGTTCGTTGCTGGACTGCGATGACTCGTGGCACAGGCTGCTAGCCTGTGCGAACTGACCGTGACGCCCCACATGCTGGCATCGTCAACGTTGCGTACGGGCTAGAAACTCGTGCCCCCGCTCAAGCACACCACGACATTCTGATCCCCCTTCAGTCTCGCCGCAACCTCTATCGCTTCGGCTATCGCGTGCGATGATTCAAGCGATGCCAGAATCCCCTCCGTGCGTGCGAGCCCTTCGCACGCCTCTGTCGCGAGCGCATCCGACATCGTCGCGTACCGCACGCGTTTCTTGTCCTTCCAATACGCATGCTCAGGTCCCGAGCCCGCATAGTTCAGCCCACCCGCGCACGTGTGCGTCGCGAGCGACTGGCCATTCTCATCCTGAAGGACATACGTCCGCATGCCGTGCAGCACGCCCGGCTGTCCATGGGTCAATGCCGCCGCGTGCTCGCCGGGCTTGTTCCCACGCCCACCCGCTTCCACGCCCACAAGTTGCACCTTGTCATCATCCACGAACGGATAGAAGAACCCCGTGCTCGCGCCATCGACCGCAGTGATGAGCACATCGGGCAACTTGGTGAGTAGCCGTAACGACTGGGCCTTAGTCTCGGTGCCAATGACGGAGTGGAAGTCCCGCACGATCGTTGGCAATGGATGTGGTCCGATCGCAAGTCCCGAGGCGTAATGAGTTTGCTCATTACTCTCCACCCAGTCTCGGAGTGCTTCGGTGGTCGCCGCCGTTCGCGAATCGCTTCCAACCTCTGTGACCTTCGCGCCAAGCGCCGTCATCGCCGGCGCCGCCTTCATCGCGTGCGTCGTGCAATACACCTCGCAAGCCAAGCCAAAGTGCGCCGCCGCCGTCGCGACCGCCACGCCGTGCTTCCCCGAGCCCGTCTCCCCAATGATCCGTGTCTTCCCCATCGCCCGCGCGAGCATCGCCTGCCCGATCGCGTTGCCGATCGCAGACGAACCCGTCAGGCACAGATCCTCCCGCTTGAGCCAGATCTTCGCCGCCTCGCCCGACTTTGATCGCTTGAGCGCGACGCCGGTCAATCGCTTCGCGTGGTACAACGCCGTCGGCCGTCCGGTGAAGGTCCGTTGCAAATCTCGCAACTCATCCCAAAATCGATCATCTCGCATCGCGTTGAGATACGCCGCCGCGAGTATCTCGAGCGCGGGAACGAGGGCTTCGGGCACAAACGTCCCGCCGAACTCGCCGAACATGCCATTGGGGTCCGGCACCTCCGACGTCTTGGGCGGTGGTGCGGGCTTTTCTGGCATCATGTTCGACTGGGGCGCATTGGAGGCGGCTCGGCTCATGCCCAAGCGTATCAGGCATGTGCCGCCGCGTGCCCGCGTTTCTCGTCGACAAAGAGCGTCAGGACCAACCCGATGGCGATCGAGATCGCCAGGACCACCAAGGCCGCGGGTGTCCCGTGCAGGTCCTTGACGATCGCAAAGGGAAACGTCATGACGGCGGCCAGTTTGAACACCAACCCCCACACCCCAAACACCTCGCCCGACTTGGCCTCTGGCGCCAGGTAGCCGACGAACGCACGGTTTGCGGCCCCGAGCGAACCCAGACCAAATCCCAGCAGGTTGCCGATGAGCCACAAAGGCCAGACGGGCGGATGGTTGGTGCTGCCGGATGCCGCGGGCGGATAGGCGTACGCGTAATACGCGAATCCAAGCGCCGTGGCGATCCAAATCACCAGAATGAACAGGGTCATCTTCTTATGCCCGAGTTTGTCGGAAAGGAGCGTGGGCACAAGCGTGCCCAGAATCCCAGACACCGTGATGACAGCGACGAAGATCACGAGTTTCACGCTGTCAAAGCCATGCTCCTTGGCGAGCGGGCTGGCAAAGAAGACAACGACACTCATGCCCGTGCCGTAAAACAGGGACGCGACCATGAGGATGGCAAGGTCCTTGAACTTCGCGGTCTGCTTGAGCGACTCAGCCAACCGCACGAAGCCGATGGTGACGATGGACTTGTCCGAATGGACCCGTGCAGCGACGGGCGGTTCCTTGAGTTTCAGTGCCGTGGGAATCATGAACAGAAAAAACCACACACCCGCCAGCACGAAGTACGGCCGCCAGTGCGGGGCCGTTTCGAGTTTGAAGAGGAGCATCGTGCCAGCGGTGATGCCCAGAAGACACAGCGCCGCAAAGTACGCCGTGCCCCACGAGAAGCCCGACACCCGCCCGACCTGATCCTGCCTCGCCAGGAAGGGCAGGAAGGACGCCAGAAAGTTCTCGCCGATTGAGAACGCGAGATTCGCCGGGATGTACAGCGCCATCGTGATGTAGAGCGCCGTGGGGTTGGATGGCCCGCCGTTGGGGATGAAGGCGAAAAGGCAGGTGAAGAGTGCGCAGATGACGCCGCTCGCCAGCAACATCTCTTTCTTCCACGCCTTCTCGTCGGCGATGGCACCCGCGATCGGAGAGAGCAGCGCACACAGGATCATGCTGCTGCCGTAGGTCGCGAACCACCATCGCGCCTCGACGGCTTTGTCCTGGATCACAACCTCGTTGAAGAAAATCGAGAAGAGCAGCGTGTTGATGATGAGCGTGAACGACTGATTCGCCACGTCAAAGGAGATCCACGACCAGATCTGGCCCTGCTTCGGGAGGCCCTTGAGGGGGTACATGGACATGGTCGAGGTTAGGCCCTGCGTCGCACACATCGCACACGAAAAACCCCGCGGCCGGGCGCGGGGTTGGTGAATCAGCACAACCATTCAACTCACTCGGCCTTGCCGCCGCTCATGTCGTAGATCCACGCGTCGCCCGCGCGGTTCCAGTTCAGCACTTCGCCCGCGCCGAAGAACAACTTGAGTTCACGCGCCGCCGCCTCGGGGCTGTCGGAGCCATGGATCAGGTTGAACGAGTTGGAGACGCCGAAGTCGCCGCGGATGGTGCCGGGGTTGGCCTTGCTGCCGAAGGTCGCGCCCATCATGTTGCGGGCGATCGTGATCGCGCCGTTGCCCTTGATCGCGAGGACGAGGACGGGTGAAGATGTCATGAACTTCACGAGGCCGGGATAGAAGGGCCGTTCCTTGTGCGCCTCGTAGTGGGTCGCGGCGAGTTGCTGGCTGATCTGCATCAACTTGCACCCGACGACCTGCAGGCCCTTGTTCTCGAAGCGGGTGAGGATCTGCCCCATGAGCCCCCGCTGGACGGCGTCGGGCTTGAGGATGATGAGGGTCGTTTCCATGATCGTTTCCTTCTTGCGTGGAACAGGTTTCTTGCCTGCTCGAAAAATGCCCGCGGCCCTGGCCCGCCGCACGCGCGTGACAAATACCACCGTGCCAGAGTTTGGGGGCAAGTGTAGGTCGCAGCATGCGTGGAATCACGGGCGAGGTGTGACCTACGGAAACACCACTACCCAACATCCGCGAACGGTCTCGGGATCGCCGACATGAGCATCGCCGTGAACATCGCGATCCAGCACAACACCGTCGCGATGTACGCCTTTCGAACGCCATCCTCCGCCTGCGTGAGGGCGTAATACAGCGTGTAGATTCCAAGAATGGGGACGAACAGGCCAGCGAGCATGAGCCCGCCGCTCACGGGGCTGTTGCGGAAGCCATCGGCAATGAGCGCGACCGTGACCACCAGTCCGGTGAGTGCCAGAATCCCCCAACCCACGAGGATCAGCATCGGCTCGTCGATCGCCGCGCCCAACCCCGCGGGCCCAAGCACCAGCACCAGAATTCCAAAGAACAACCCGTTTGGGCTGATGTGGAATGAACGTCCCTGACGCGATTTTTCGACGACTTCCTTCGGCGCCTTGTACACCGCCGTCTTCATCACCTTGCCCGAGAGCGTGTTGAACCCGCAGTGCGTGCAGATCTTCGCCTCGCGGTCCATCGGGTAGGCGCACTGCGTGCAGGCAACTTGGTGCAGCGCCTTGGATCCCGCGACGAGATTGTCGAGGATGGGATCAACCCCATTGGGGAGCATCGCGGGCGCGGGGGCAGAAACCTTCTTGGGCACGACTGGCCCCGTGGCGACGACGACGGGCTTGCCTTCCTTCGCGACCTTCGCCTCGCGGGCGCGTTCAAGACACTCCGAGCAGATGTACCGCCCGTTCGCGTCTTTGGCGCGTTTCATGGCCGAGCAGTCGATCCCGCAGACAGAGCAGACCTTGGCAGCGACAGCGTCCATCGAGTTCCCCGGGGTAGGAGTCAATCTCAGCGCAAACCGTGGCCGCAGAATACGGCATCGGTCATGGAATCGCAACATCGCACGTGAGAAGAATCTCTCACGTCCCGGCATTGGTCGCGGGCTTGATCGTCCCGATGACCTCGCTGGCCTGGGTGACGATCTGGTCCGCGATCTCGCGGCGGTGGATCTCCACCTCGCGCGGGAACTCGAACGCGATGCGCACGCGTTCACCCTTCACCGATGCGATCCGCACGATCCCGATCGGGTTTCGCGGATCACCGATGACCACCTCTTCACCCTCGCGCCTTGTAATGACAAGCATGACGCCACTCCCGTCCTGGATTCCACCAAGGGCCTCCAAGGCCCAACCGACAGTTCCACCGTTGTACGTTATACCAGATCCTGCGCGAACTGGAAGTAGTGCAACCCCTGTCCACAGCAAGAATTGCGCTCAGGGATGGGCTGTGGATAAGGGGGCCGCCCTCCCCGGAACGCCTCGCGAAACTACCCAGATTCACAGGAAACGGCATTCGTGATTCGTAATTCGGCATTCGTGAAGAGATAGAGGGGCCACCCCGGCCCGGGGGCCCGCCGCCAGGGCTTCCCGAATGCCGAATCACGAACGCCGAATGCCGTCTTCGCACGGCCGAATGCCGTCTTTAGTCCACCGCCTGCACGCCCTTGACCTCAGGGATATTGGCCTTGAGGTTCCGCTCGATGCCCATTTGGAGGGTGATCGCGGCCGACGGGCACCCGACGCACGCCCCCAGAAGGCGGATCTGGACGACCCCCTCGGGCGTGACGTTCACCAACTCCAAATCCCCCCCGTCCGACTGCACCGCCGGGCGGATGAGGTTCAGGACGCGCTCGACCCGTTGCGGCAAGGATGGGGCGGAGGTGGGCATGGGGAAGGATAGGAGGGGCAAGGCGTGAGGCGTGAGTGAAGAGGGGGTGAGGGGGTGATTGGGAGAGGGGGTGACGCGGTGAAAGAAAAAGCCCCGGAACCACCTTGTAGTGGGCCGGGGCTCTTGTCTGCACTTTGTCTCTTCGTCTCTGCGGAACTATCGCCGTCCGCAGGACCGTCTCTTTTCAGGCCGCCAACTTCACATCCGCACCTTCGGTCACGCTGGCGACGGTGAACCCGCCGCCACCGCCGACGCCGAAGTTGACGTTGACCTGCGCCGCCGGGCCACGCAGGCCGCTGCGAACGCCGGTGACCTGATAGACAACGCCCGTCGAGCCCGCGGGGAGGGTGTTGTCGATGAACGTCTTGTCTCCACCGGCGATGCCGATGTAGACGAAGTTGCCGCTGCCGATCTTGCGTTGGACTTCGTACGCCGTGCCCTGCGCGCCCTCGGGGTTGGTGCACTTCCACTTGACGGTGAGCCAGCCGGTGGTCGCGAGCGTGACGGTGAACTCACGCGGCAAACCGGGCGGCGGCACGGCCGTGTCAACCACGGGCGGCGGGATGAGGCTGAGGGTGTAGACACTGGTGTTGTTGGTCGAGACCGCGTAGGTGCGGATCGTCTCGACGAGCCCCTTGCCCGTCTTGCCCATCGCGGCGACGGCGGCGTAGTACGCCTGCGTCGCGGCCTTGCTCTGTTCGCGAGCGACCTCGGCGGCCTCTTGAGCAGCGACCGCCGCTTCAACGAGGCTCGTCATATTCCCCACTTCGCCAACCGTGAGACCGATATCCAGCGCGTGGGTCGTCCACGGTTCGAGGCGTGTGTTGTAGAACGCAATCTTCTCAGCCCGACCAGATGGGATGACGCCCATAGGTCACCGTCCTCTTCTGCGCTTCTCGCGCGATCGGCTCGGTTCGCGACAGTCCCCCGGTCACGCGACCGACGTTGCCCAGCCACCGTTCGCACGAGCCATCGCGAGCATGGGGGGCGTGGGTGGTTCTTCGCCGATCCGAGAACCACGCCCGACACACCGGCGCGATTTCGCAAGAAATAACGCTTGAAATGCCGTCACAGTCGCTGCACGTGCTATAGACGAAACCCGCGCGCCCGCACACGCCCGCGATCACGCAACTCCCGCGCGTCCCGATATCCGCATACACGATCCTTGTTCCACGGAAACAACTCCATCTTCCATGGAAGATGCTCTTGATTCAATGAAGGATGCCGTTGATTCAGTGAAGGATGCCCTTGATTCAATGGAGGATTGAATCGATTCCATGGACGATGCTCCTGTTTCCATGGACGACGCCCTTGATTCAATGAAGGATGCTCCTGATTCAGTGAAGGATGGCATCGATTCAATGAAGGATGCGCCTGATTCCATGGACGCCGGGGCAGGTCACGGGTCGGACGCCCCGGACCGCGTGCCGTTCCGCGTGCCACCGGAAAGTCCCCTTGCCAGTGCGACGGCTCACGGGGACACTGGCAAGGGGAGACCCAGAGGCACCCAAAGAACAGGGATTCAGCCAGTACCACACCCGAGTTTTGGCGGTAATCTCTAGGAGATTTTGTTGACGACTACCCCGAGGACCACGGTCAGGACAATGCCTCCGAGAATAAGCCCAGCTCGCTTGTCGGCGAACTCCACCCGCTTCTTCTCACCTCCCCAAATGAACACATTTGAGGGATACAGCCACCGTGTGGTTGAGGCGATCGGAGCCACTAGACAAATGGCGGCGGCGGCGAAATAGACAGCCCACGGCACGTCGAGTACCGAGCTCGTTCTGCTTCGCGACAGAGCCGCGTCGTGGGTCGCTCGTAGCAGAGCGTTTAGCTTTGCCGAGACATCCGAAGACTCCAGCGCCGCATTCAGCTCTGTGGGTCCCAACAGCGGAGCTACGCCGTTGTTCGTAAGGGGACTTTGGGAAGTTAGGGCCCACAACACAAACACGGCGCCAACCGCAAAGCAAATCAGAAGCATGCGCAGCCACATACTCCTGGCCGCCGAATAAACCGCGCGACGAGGAAGGCACTCCGCCTTAATGAGGTCACAAAGGCCAGAGATAAAGGTTCTTCCCTCATTCGGGTTATAGCCAGAAACTTCAATCTCGATGCCGGACTTAAACAATGAGTCAGACGTTTTCTGAAAGGTAACAGAACTGACTACGTCTCCACCGTAGTCGTGATCTAAGTCGTGCACAACGGCGCTGACCGTAAGGCTCGTGATCCTATTGGGAACGTTGTTTTCCCACGACAGCACCGTGTCAAGGTCATTCCCTTCGTGGGCTTCTGCGCCTTCGGTCGTCCATTCGGCCTTCATGCGAACGGTCTCGTTGGCTGACGCAATGGACTTTGCGCGTTCCTCGAACCTCTTCCAGATACGGCGTAAGGACTCGGGCTCCAAGCGAAAGTCCTCAAACTCGCGACTGTCATTGAAAATGATCTTTGACAAAGTACCCTCCAAAGCTGTCATTGAAGTGAGAAATGCTGCTCTGCGGAGTCTAGGTTACGAACGGTTTGCATCCGGTCCGCGTGAGTCGGGCGATAAAGCCGAAAGGCAGCATGCGTAGACGATTTGGATTGTGCGGCCAAGTTCACGTCTGCGAGAGCGGATCAGGGAGCGTGTCGGGAACGTGGTTCAAGTATCCTCGCAGGACTGGCGTTTGCGCCCCGTGCATGATTGCGCCCTCCACGGACACGAGGCCGTGGTAAAACCAACGCCGCCAGATCTGATCTCGGCTAAGAGGCAAGTTGGTATCGGAAAAGCCGTCCGTCCTATGCCATCCAACCAGCGTGTCAAGCTCAAACGACGCGAGGTCGCGAATCGCGATGCCAATGAGACGTATCGACGCGATTGGCACCTTTCCCGCAACGTACCAATCGACCAACCCCACATGGAATCGCACCTTCGCCGCATCGTCTTCATCTATCGCGTTGTTGACGATCTCAGTGAAGAGGTCGATGCGATCGGCGTTCTTTTCGTTGAGGAGCTTTTCAACTTCGGCGACCCGACCGTGAAGGCTCTGGATGATTAGCTCGCCCCGCTGTTGCCGTTTTTCATCCCTCTTCTTGTCGCGGGCCTTTAGCAGATACGCCGCGGCAGTTCGGACGGTCGAAACAGCACCCATTGGGGACGCACTGCCGAGTGCCGTGGCGACCAGACCGCCCAGCTCGACAGCCTGCTTGAGCGTCTGCGACACAAGTTCCTTCCCGGTGGTGCCTTTGTCGTTGCTCATTGGACAGAATAATACCAGAGCTCGAATGGCCCCGACATCACCGTCCGGCAGGCGGCCCGACTCCGCCTCTTCCTCGGGTGCCGGGTGCCGTGGGTCGCCCGCTTCAGGAACCCACGCGAGGGCCTGCGACTCGTCAGCAGTCTCTCGCTCAAAGCCGCGAGCGACTGCTGGCACCCAGACCAGACCCGATCCACGCCATCCGCCATTAGCGCCAGGGACCATCCATGGTGACTCGGACGAACGACTCGCCGTCATGGCGAAAGAGGCCGTTGGTTCCGCTCAGCCACAGCCGTCCGCTGCTGTCTTCCAGGATGGTGAACGCGAGCGACGTGATGTCGTCCTGCTCCTTGAGCCTCGTGAATGCGTGGCCGTCGTATCGGTACAACGGAGATCGCTTGGCGGAGAACCACACGTTCCCGGATCGACCTTCGTGAATGCACCAGATCTCCTTGCCTTCGACGTCGCCTTGCTGCGTGAAGTTGGTGAAGTTCTTTCCATCAAACCGGCTGATGCCGCCGTGAACGGTCCCGAACCAGATATTCCCCGACGAGTCTGCGAGAATGCTGCTGACGGCGTTGTTCGGCAGTCCATCGCGCTCGGAGATGTTCTGCAATGTCTTTCCGTCGTAGACGTACGCGCCGCCGTTGGTGCCGAACCACACCCGCCCTGCGCGGTCGACCGTGATGCAATGCACGAACTTCCCGCTGCTCACGCCTCTTGTTGGATCGGGCTGGGCTTCCGGCAGCGGGAAGGGGGAAAACGTTTTCCCGTCGAATCGGCAGACGCCCTCGATGGTGCCGATCCACATCACGCCGCTCGCATCAACGGCCATGCTCCAGACATCGCGGCTGATCAGGCCGTGCTGTTCGCCATAACTCGTGAATGATCTGCCGTCAATGCGGGTGATGCCACCGCTTGTGCCACACCAGATGGTGCCGTCCTTGCCTTCGACGATCTTCATGATCGTGACGTCCCGGCCCAGATCATCCTTGATCTCGTAGTTGGTCAGAGTCGTTCCGTCGTTGCGGAACAGGTCGCATTCGCCGCCGATCCAAAGCGTCCCGCGCGAATCCTGAAACACCGCTCGCACGACTCCATTGATCTCCGCAAATGGGCCGACGTCGATGACGAGAGGCGCTGGACGCGGTTGCACGTCCTGTGCGGGACGACCGATCGCGCCGGGCTCTTGTGCGGGTTCGGGCTGCGGGGTGCAGCCGACGGTCAGGAACGCGACGCCGACGATCGAAATTGCGACGAACCTGCGCACGTTGAACTCCCTTGCTGTACGGCCGCGGTGGCGACGATGGTACCGCCGTCGGGCGTGTGGCCCGGCCCAGTCCCTTCTGCGGGTGCCGCTTTTCGTGGCTTTGCACGAGTCGTGCTCTTCGCGCCCCAAGACACGAGTCGGCCCTATTGACCTCCGCAGAAGCCGCCGACCGCAGGTCCGACGATGGCGGGTTAGCGGGTGACCTTGATGCCGGGCCAGCGGGCGTTGAGGGCGGCGACGCCCGCGTCCGTGACCTTGGTGTCGCGGAAAGAGAGCGCGGTGAGTGATGTGAGGCCCGAGTCGGCCCGCGCCAGGGCGCGAACTCCCTCATCGGTCACCGCTGTTGCGCCAAGATCGAGCGTCTGGAGGGATGTAAGGCCCGTGTCCGCGCGAGCGAGATCCGCGACGCCGGCGTCGGTCACCTTCGTCCCGTGGAAGAAGATCGCGTGCAGCGGCGCGAGGCCCGAGCCCGCGCGGGCCGCGGCCTTGGCCCCCGCATCGGTCACCTGCGAAAAGGCCAGGTTCAGCGTGCGCAGGTTGGTGAGGCCCGTGTCCGTGCGGGCAAGAGCCGCGAGCCCCGCATCGGCCACTTGCGTGCTGGCGAGGCCGAGCACCGTGAGACCCTTGAGGCCCGTGTCCGGTGCGGCGAGATGTTTGATCCCCGCGTCGGTCACCTTGGTAAAACTCAGGTCGAGCGTGGTCAGGCCTTTGAGCCCGGTGTCGGCACGCGCGAGCGCTATTACTCCTACGTCCGTCACGGCCGTGCTGCGAAGATCAACTTGGGTCAAGGCCGTGAGGCCCGTGCCAGCGCGGGCGATTGTCTGCACGCCCGCGTCCGTGACCTTGGTGTGAGCCAAGTACAGTGCGGTGAGGGATCCGGTGTCCGCGCGAGCCAGCGCGACCAGCCCGGCATCGGTCACGGCCGTGTGCTGAAGGTTGAGCGTGGCCAAGGATGTGAGGCCCGTGGCAGAATCGGCGAGCCACACGATGGCCGCATCCGACACGGCGTCGCGGCTGAAGTTGAGTTCGGTGACGCGGGCAAACTCGGCGCGGCCGAGCGCGGCGTCCGCCGGAAGTCTGAGATGCTCGCGGATCCTGCCCTCGATGACCACGCGTTCCTCAGCGGTGATCGAGGCCGCGTTGGGCGCGGCGGCTGCGGTCGGTTCTCGCGGCGAGCAGGCCACACACCCAACGGCGCCCACGGCCAGCATCGCGAAGACTGTTCTCATGATGGAAGCGTACTCCTCGTACGCCCCGACCCGGGCCGGTGGCGTCGAAGTCCCAAAGCGGACTTCGATGGCACGCGTCACCCCCGTGCATGCAGCGCGAGCAGGATCTCCTGCATGTTGTGGTCCATCGCGCCGCGGGTGAGGACTTCGTCGGCGCCGGCGGTGCGGGCTTGCTGCAACAGGTCCTTCGCGACGTGCGGGCCCCACGCGACGAGGCGGATGGACTTGTCCTTGTCGGTGGCAGTGTCGCCACGCAGGCGGGCGATCATCTGCATCGCCTCCTCGGGCTTGTCGAGGTCGAGGAGGAGGGCCTTGACATCGCAGTCGGCGAGGCGGGCTTCGAGCATGTCGATGGTGCGGACGGGGCGGGCGGGAACACCTAGAGCGTCGGCCGTGCCCTTGATCTTGCTGGCCCAGAGAAGGTCGGCGGCGAGGTAGAGGATGGTGGAGGGGCGGTCGCTCATGCCCCAAGCGTAGTAGAGGGAAATAGGTCGTCCGCGACCCTAGAGTTTTGGCCCGGGCCGCGTTTCGTCGGCTTGCGGAACCGTTCGGCATTGGGCCGGGCGGGATCGAATCTGTTCGCTTGTCTGTTCGTCAGGAGCCAGAGCATGTCCGTCGCAACGCCGTCCAAGCCCAAGCAAGGCGAAACCAACCACCCCATCTTCGATGAACTGCTCTTCCCCACCGATCCCAACAACCTTTATCGCCAGACCGTCGGCAGCATGCTCGAGGCCGCCGACCTCATGGACCTGCCCCACTATTTGAAGTTGGTGCTGGCCCAGCCCAAGAACGAGATCATGGTCCACTTCCCCGTGAAGATGGACGATGGCAAGTTCCGCCTCTTCAAGGGGTACCGCGTCCAGCACAACAATGCGCTCGGCGCGTATAAGGGTGGCCTCCGCTTCCACCACGACGTGCACCTCGACGACGTGAAGTCCCTCGCGTTCCTCATGACCATGAAGTGCTCCCTCGTCGGCGTGCCGTATGGCGGCGGCAAGGGCGGCATCAAGGTCGATCCGTACAAGCACAGCAAGGCCGAGATGGAGCGCATCGTGCGCCGCTTCACCGCCGCGATCGCGCACCAGATCGGGCCTGATTACGACATCCCCGCGCCCGACGTCGGCAGCAACGCCCAGCACATGGCGTGGATCGCTGATACGTACACGTTCCTCTCTGAGGTCGGCGGGCATAATCCGACGGCCGTCGTGACAGGCAAGCCCGTCGAGTACGGCGGCAGCGTCGGGCGTGAGAAGGCGACCGGTCAGGGCGTCATCGACACCCTCGTCGAGATGCTCCCCGAGGTCGGCCTCAAGATCAACAACTGCTCCGTGAGCATCCTCGGCTATGGCAACGTCGGTTCGTGGTCGGGCCGCATCGCGCAGGAGATGGGCGCGAAGGTCACGACGGTGATGGATCACACCGGCGCGATCATGAACGAGAAGGGGATCGACGCGATCGAACTCGCCGAATATGTCCGCGCCAAGGGTGGCGTCGGCGGCTTCCCCAAGGCGACCAAGATCACCAAGGAAGAGTTCTACGCCGCAAAGGTTGACGTGCTC